>ENA-OQIG01000529-OQIG01000529.1-human-gut-metagenome-genome-assembly--contig:-NODE-529-length-21494-cov-2.665933_pt1 | contig 21494 bp, 20 predicted proteins | sample MGYA00242576_ERZ504741 | MGnify/ENA primary metagenome ERZ504741 (study PRJEB26092, sample SAMD00036436) | human gut metagenome | host: Homo sapiens | study: EMG produced TPA metagenomics assembly of... | reverse complement strand
ATGATGATGATGACGAGGATTATTTTTGTGGCTTTTGTGCACAGTATGTACCTTATGGTCATATTTGTTCAGAGGATGAAGAGGTAGAGGAGATTCCTTCTGGTGGTGGAGTCTGGGGAGGAGGAGGCGGTTCGCCTGGTGGTGGATCATCAGGGGGAAGTTCTTCCGATCGTCCTTCTTTCATAAGTCTTCCTCCTTTTAGTACAATTACAGAGAAATTCAAAATCGTTGCTAAAATGGAGCCTATTGATGTAGCAAAATTAATAGGTGGAAAGGTACTTGTTAATTATCAAGGTAATCCAGCCTTTGTGAACGGATGCACAGTTAGATTAAGCTATGCATTAAATATGTGTGGAGGAAGCCATAAAATTCCATTTCGTACGAAAAAACAATATCAGGAGATGCAGATCGTAATAGTCAGAATGAATGGTATTATTATAAAGTTGCCGATATAATTCCTTATCTTGATGGAAAATATGGTACACACCAGACTGTCACCTTGGAGGATATTAAAGGAAAAACTGGAATTATTGGACAAACAGATTGTGGTTGGGGTGCTGGAGGACATGTAGATATTTGGGATGGAACAAATACCATATCATCAGATCATCCGTACTATGAGTGTAAAAATCTATATTTTTGGAATCTTAAATAAAAGAAAGACATGAAAATAAATATTATAATAACAATACTTTTAGTGTTCATCTCAATGAACATGTATGCCCAAGATAACAAACTGTATATTTATTATTATCCTAATTTCGAGGCTGTTGATGCAACCCTTGGCTATGTAGATTCGAGTGGGAAAGTTATTATTCCTGCAGGGAAATACCCCTATCTTTTTACTGATGTATTTGATAAAATAGCATTTGTTCTTCTTAAGGATAAGAAAGGTGTATATGCAATTGACAGAAGTGAAAAAGTCCTATTTCAAGTTTGTAGTTTTGAACTCGGTCCGGATATAATATCGAATGGCTTATTTCGAATTATAGAGAATGGAAAAATAGGCTTTGCAAATATGAATGGGAAAATAGTTATTAAGCCCAATTGGGGGTTTATATTCCCTTTTCAAGAAAATGGTCTTGCTATATTTTGTGAAAAAGGAAATTGGATATGGATAGATAAAGAACATAGAAAATTTTCTGGTGGAAAATGGGGAGCAATGGATACAAAAGGAAATATCGTAATCCCAGCTATGTATGATGACGGAAAAGAAAATTATTTAAAAAAAGACGGAAAATGGTATAAGGTGAAGAGCTCTGGAGATTTAGAACCGGAATAGAAAAGTCATTAAATAAAGAAATTGTGCGGGGTGGGTGTTAGAGGATATGTAGATATCTGGCATAGAACAAATATATACGTATCCTCCTCCCCTGTCATCTACTTATAAAACTGTATTTTAGTGCTTAAATTAATAGAGGCATACTCCCCTAAATATACCAGTGAAAAGATATGAACTTTAAAATGCTAAATACAAGAATGAATTTCATGCTTTATTTTTTGCAGATATGCTTATGGGGGATACTGTTGCTACCTATCAATTTTATATATAAAACAATCTTATCAGACTATATCTTAATCTCCATAGAAACTATTATATCCGCTTGCTTGGCAATTGTCTCATTGGGATTAGCTATAAGGAACAAAAGGTTTCCCGAAATCTCAATGGTGGACATCATTATTGCCTGTTATGCCGGATATATACTTTTCAACAGCTTCTTCATACGCCCATTACCTGTTACAAATCTTTTTCTACTTAAGTTTCTGTCTGTTTGCCTTATTTATATATCAATCCGAATGATGACGGATAAACAGCAGAGAACGGGAAGTTTATCCATCGCAATAATTGGAACGTTGGAAGCAGTATTGGTCATTTTGCAAAACTACGGATGGGTGGAAAGCGAGCATCTGTTGTTTAATTGTACCGGTTCTTTTTTCAATCCTAGTCTTGCCGGAGGATTTCTCGCTTGTTCATTCTGCATTTCCGTTTATCTTCTTATAATAACACGTATTTGTTTCAAAAAATATGCTTATTCATAAGCGGTGTTTTACAGATAAACGCTCTTGTACTGACTCATTCACGAGCCGGATGGATAGCTGCCATCATAGGATTATGTTATCTTTTATGGCATACGGATAGCATTGTCATTCAACGAAGTAAAGCATTTATTAAAAAGAGTCTTATTGTCCAATGTATAATAATAGGTATTGCCATAATCGCAGCAATATCTGCTTATCAATATAAGAAAGCATCGGCAGATGGACGTTTGTTCATTTGGGGTATCTGTTTGGACATGAGTAAAGACAAACTAATAACCGGGCATGGGACAGGAATGTTCAGAGAGAAATTCCCCAACTATCAGGCTGCCTTCTTTATGCAAAATCCGGACTCTGACAATGTAGACTATGCTGGCAACCCTTTATATCCTTTCAACGAATATTTGTCGGTACTTGTCACGCAAGGACTAATAGGAGTAGCTTTTCTAATCTTGATTGTAAATTCTTTGTCCTTTCATTCTTCTTCCAAAGGTGTCCGACAACAAAGGGCTTTTCTTCTAACCTGGGGAATTTTTGCCTGTTTTTCATATCCTATGGCGCACTATCGTTTAATGATTCTGCTACCTTTTCTAATAGCACTACTTCCGATAAAGAGTAGGATATTAAGAAACCACCTCGGATTGTGGACAAAAATTATTATTTTAGGAGTAATCATATCAGGAATATATGTAGGAATAAGTGGAATACTTACTTATTCCAAACTTGAAAAAGCCTATAATAAACATGAACGTATTGCACAGGAACTTTATAATGATATAAAATATGATCTTACTTTATTGAATCATTATTATAATTCCATAGCGAATAAATTACCTGCTTGCGAGGAATTCTATTTATTAAAAGAATATGTAGAATTATATCCTTCATCTTACGGATTGTGTGAGCTGGGAAGAAGGTATAAAAGCCGAAAACTTTTTAGTCGTGCCAAAGAGTGTTTCATTTTCGCATACCATATCAACCCTTCGTTAATTGTTCCCCAATATGAACTGTTTCTATTATATCGGGAAGAAAAAAACATGAATCAAATGGTTGCTATTGGAGAACGAATACTACACCAGCCTGTCAAACAAGAGAACACAATATCCATTAAGATCAAAACAGAAGTAAGAAAAATACTTAGGGATCATTTAACTAAAAACATGGTAACAAAGTAATGAAGAAATTAATTTTATTTTTAGTATTGGGAGTATTACTGTCTTGTCAGAGTACAGATAATAGAAGATTGGAAAAGACGCTCGATTTGGCGCAATCTAATCGTGGAGAACTGGAAAAAGTAATCCAATATTATAGCCAGAATGAGGCTGACAGTTTGAAATTAAAAGCTGCTCGATTCTTGATTATGAATATGCCCGGACATTATTCTTTTATTGGCAGAAACTATGAAAATTATTGTAAAGCATCGGAGAAAATTATTTTCTCCAAAACCTCAATGAACAAGAAGGTTGACAAGCTAAACAAACTGATACGCCAATATCCGGCGGAATGTTTTGAAAGGGTAGAGGATTGTTCCATTATCACGGCAGATTATTTGATACAGAACATAAACATAGCATTTGAAGATTGGCAACGAGGAAACTGGGCTAAAGGAATTACTTTTAATGAGTTCTGCGAATATCTATTACCATATAAATGTACAGAGACACAAGCTTTTGATAATTGGCGAACCGTCTTGCGTCCCATAGCCAATGATACATTGCAAGACTTCGAACACAACGATCTTTGGAACAAAACCTCTTATTGGGCTGCCGAAGCCATTAATATGAAATTGCATGATACGGTAATTATACATGTGAGAAAAAATATGAACGGGCATTATTTATACAAAGTGCATTCTGGTGTAATATACCTTCTAATTCATGCGAAACGAGGACTACAACTGCGTTGGCTATTTTAAGAAGTAAAGGTTTTCCTGTTTCCTATGATTTTATTCTACAATGGGCGACAAATAACAATGCTCATTCATGGTTAAGTGTACTGACAGACCATAACCGAAGAATTCCATGTGAGGGAGGGCATGAGCCTTTCTTGGCAAGTGTCCGCCCCGGAGAATGTAAGGGAAAAGTATATAGAAGAACTTACTCTGCCAATCCTGATCTGGTTTTAATGAACCAACATTCTTCAGATATTCCACCGGTATTTCAAGACTTGTTTATGAAAGATGTGACCGATGAATATGCTGCGACAGAATCTCCCGTATTTCCCGTTTTATCAGAGAAAAAGGAGTCAAAGGAAAAATACGCTTATCTAACGATTTTTAATGGTGTAGATTGGACTCCTATTGGCTTTAGCCGGATAAATAGTCGGAAAAAAGTGACTTTCGAAAAGGTTGAAAAAGGAGCGGTATATATGCCGGCATACTATATAGACGGTAAAATTAAACCGTTTAATTATCCGGCATTGTTAAATGAAAGAGGGAGATTAGAGTTTCTTATACCGGGCAAGGAGAATACACAAAGTATCTTCGTTAAACGAAAATATCCTTTAATTCGCAAAGCTTTTATTGCGGCACAACGTTTAAAAGGAGGTATGTTTCAGGCGGCTAATAAAGAAGACTTCAGTGATGCGAAAACATTGCATACGTTTGACGAATATAGTGTTTCTGGAAATATACTTATTTCTGATACTACCCGGTACCGGTATTGGCGCTATTTTAGTCCTCGACCCTTTCGCTGTAACATAGCTGAACTTATATTCTATACAGTAGGAAACAAAAAACTGACAGGTGAAATAATCGGTTCTGAAGAACGGAGTAGCAATCCAAATTATCTCCGGAAGGCTGCTTTCGATCTGAATCCATTATCATATTTTGCATCTAAAACGGTAAGAAACGGATGGGTTGGGTTGGATTTGGGGGAACCTAAGCAAGTAGAAAGAATTGGTTATATGATTCGCAATGATGGTAATAATATATGTGTTGGCGATACATATGAGTTGTTTTATTGGGATATAGATGGTTGGCATTCAATAGAGAAACAAATAGCAGATGATTTTGAACTGACATTTCACAATGTTCCGCAAAATGCTTTGCTGTTATTAAAGAATCGAAGTAGAGGAAAAGACGAACGAATCTTCTTATATCGAGATTCTAAGCAAATATGGTATTAATAGATTATGAAAAGTTTCGTTTCTTTCCATGAGTGCTCCGAATGATATGTAAAAGCCTTGCATTCGTATGGAGTAGTGAAATTAGCCGTATTGCCTTCCAGGACAAATCTATATATGTATACGCATTTGTATACGGTTGAAGTTTGCATTCTAATTTATAAATGTCGTCCTTTGTTACAACAAGAGTGATAAACTTTTATTTGCACTAATATTATGTAAAAATGAGCTCTTTATCTTATGTGATATGGACGAAACTGGAAAATGAGCTAAACGATTATTTACTAATATGAAGAAACGATTTAAGATTGTATTAAAGCCTATACTGAAATGATAAAGGCGAGAATAGAAGAATGTGAGCGAAGGAAGGGTAAGTATCCTATTTAGCATATCATTAAATGTTGAAATAATTATATCTATATTCTAATTTGTAATTGATATGAAAACAAAAAGGCAGGTCTTTATATTACTTGTTGTAGTGTTAGCGGGAATTCTCACTCTTTCTGCTCAAAACAGGAAGGAGCAAAGAGCGGAAGTCGTCAGAAATATTATCAGTTCAAAGAATTATAAGATATATGTGGACACTTACATCCCTCCATATAGAGATCCTAAACAATTGAATTACTTGGATTCGATAGAAATTAAAAATGATTCGGTATTTTCCGACCTCCTTTATCTCGAGGAATCTGATATTCCTTATAGCGATAGGGGAAATCAACTTATCTTTCAGGCTCCTATCAAAAAATATGTTATGGATATAGATGAAAAAGGGAATGCTCGTATCTGTTTTTCAACACGTACGACAGCAGACTATTTCAATTTTAAAATTGAGGTATATTCTAATGGAAGTGCGAACATCAATGTCACTATGCAACACAATCAAAGTGTAAATTATATGGGAGAATTGGATATGCGAAGAGAATGATCGAAATATACCCGCAATACCTGTAGACACTTCTCCGTGAAAAGTATCAGAATTGGAAGAATTATGCTGTGATACTGGAAAATGGAATAGAAGAGTGGGAGCGAGGCAAGGGAAAGTGTACTATTTTAGCGTATCATTAAAAATTGAAAAAGTATCTATATTCTAATTTGTAATTATTATGAAAACAAATAAACAAATTCTTATATTGTTTTTGATAATGTTGATAGGGGCTCCTATCCTTCAGCTCAAAGCAAGAAAGAATATAATCCGGAAGTTATCGAAAAGATCGTTGCATCAGGAGACTATAAGATAAACGTAGGCACTTATATGCCTCCATCTGGGGAATACATAGAATTAGATTACCCCGAGAATTCGATAGAAATTAAAAATGATTCAGTCTTTTCCGATCTTTTTTTTGTTGAGGAATCTGATATACCTTATAGCGGCAGAGGAAATGAACTTCGCTTTCAGGTACCCCTCAAAAAATATACCATGGATATAGATAGGAAAGGGAATACACATATTAATTTTTCAGTACGGACAAAGGTTGATAAATTCAACTTTAAGGTTGTTGTGTATCTTGATGGAAGGGCGATTGTCAATGTTTTTATGCAACACCATCAAAATCACTTCCGGTCTTATGACTCATTCTCCCGGAATGCTGGGATTCGGAGCTAGTTACAGTATCAACAACTGGAATATTGATTTATATATGCGAACACCGTACAAGGCAGTCTCTAAAGGACACCTTCAACAAATTGGCTATGAAAGAAGAAGTGAAAGCCGAACACCTCGCGTCAGCATCATGTGATTAGCTTATCAGTAAATTATCGTTTCACTTTTGGAAAGAAAAAACATAAATTCGACAACTCGGTTATAGAAGATACGAATCAGTCAACTATATCAAGAGATTAAAACAAATATATTATTGAACGGGAAAACTAATTGGTAAGGAGCATTCTTTAAAAAAACTAAATCAAAATAGCTCTTCTTAATATGAAGTTTGGGTGTAGTTGCTCTTTTGAAATTTAGTTGGGAAGCTCATAATGGTGCACAAAGTAATTAAATAGTGATTAACGGATTAGTAATTAATCGGTGTGGTTTTTAATTATTATAGAATAGAATGGATTTTCTCATCGGATATTTATTTTCAATCTTTCTATGTTTTCTTTCACCTTTTCTCTGTCTCTTCGATGAATAAGGAGTTTGCGGGTGAAGGGTAACAACTTCACCACCTCTTCACCTGTGGCGATTAGTTTCAAAAATAGTTTCACTGCTTGAAACGATTCGTTTCTCGGTGTGAAACACTTCGTTTCAAAGCATGAAACACTTTGTTTCTCGGCGTGAAACTTTTAGTTTCAAATAGGGTTGAAACTAATTACGAAATAGCTTTACTAATCTTGTTCAATGGTTAAATCAGGAAGCAGCTATTTGATTTGATTCACGATGAAGAGAAGGTGAAAGACCGACTATTCACCTGCAAACTCCTTATTCATCGAAGAAACAGAGGAAAGTGAAGGAGATGGAAGAATTGACCATGTTATAGAGAAAAGCATTGAATTGTTCATAACCGTACCGATTATGAACCAATGCAAATCATTGGTCAGTATATGGAAAAAATGACATAAATATGGATAATAATCCTTGTTTCGAAATAGCCTGCTAAGTTTTTTGTATTCATTATTCCTTTTGGCTAGTTTTGCTTGTGTAAATCTTAAAAAGTCATGAAACACATAACTAAAATAAAAGCAATTTTCGCTATTTTACTATTATATATTATAATAGTTCCACCATTATACGCCCAATCTATAAGTGTCCGTTCATTACCTGGCTATGTAAAAGCGATAAATCAATTCAATCAACTGAACCCTCAAGAAAAGGTGTATCTTCATTTTGACAATACTGGATATTATTTGGGTGATACTATCTGGTTTAAGGCTTATGCGGTATTTGCAGAGCAACTTCGTCCCACCACTTAAGCAAAGTGTTACATGTAGAGCTGTTGACTCCACAAGGAATAATAGTGGATGACGCCAATTAAAGCTTGAAAATGGCGAATGTCATGGTGAATTTGCCTTGAGTTCCCGTTATCATAGTGGGTTCTATGAAGTTCGTGCTTACACTCGAAGTATGTTGAATTTTGGTGACGATTGTATTTTTTCTCGTGTATTTCCTGTTTATGATTCTCCAGAAATAGAAGGGTATTATACTGATCGGAAGATGGATAGTGGTTTTGGCTTGAAAGACGAACGTAAAAAAAACACAAAAGCTAAGAAAGTCAACCTTTCCTTTTATCCTGAAGGAGGAAATGCTGTGGTTGGGTTACGTTCGAGAATCGGTTTCAAAGCTACAGGAGAGAATGGAGAAGATTTGAATATAACAGGTGCGGTATATGATTCTTCCGGTGAACTGGTTTCATATTTCTCCACTTATCACCAAGGCATGGGATTTTTTGAAATGATTCCTGATAAGATTACATATAAAATTGTAGCCGATTATGATGGAAAGAAATATGACTTTTCTTTTTCAAACATTATTTCTTCAGGATATGTGATGCGTGTGACAGATTTGGATGCAGAGACTTATCAGGTACATCTGCAAAAATCTCCGGACTTGCCGGCTGATACTTTAGCCGTTTCTGTATCATGTCGTGGTACAGTTTATTCAGCAGAAGCTTTAATTTTGGGTGATAAACCTTATATTTATCAATTGAATAAAGGAAAACTTCCTGCCGGTTGCCTTCAATTTACTCTTTATAATCAGGATGGCAAAATTTTGGCAGACCGTTTGGCTTTTAATCGTGCTCCGTTAGAATATTGCCGTGTTACGGTGGAGGCGGATAAACCTTTCTATAAACCTTTAGAAAAGGTGAGACTATCACTTGCTGTGAAAGATTTGTCCGGTAATCCTGTATCAGGCAGTTTTTCATTGTCTGTGCGTGATGCTGGCACAGAAATTCATACTGGTTATCATGAGAATATCCTGACAGACTTGTTGCTCTCTTCTGAAATACGAGGTTACATCGCTCATCCGATGCAATATTTCGGGACGGACGACCGTAGTAATCGTATGAAGTTGGACTTATTGATGATGGTACAGGGGTGGCGCCGTTACAATTGGCAGGTGATGGCGGGGGTATCTCCTTTTCATGTGGCACATTATGCTGAAGAGGGTTTACCAGTGAGTGGTGTAGTGAAATCTTTACTCAAGAATAAGGTGGAAGCGAATGTGGATGTTGTGTTTTGGATTGTTAAGGATAGTGCTTCTTTCCATGGTCATTGCAAAACTGACAAAAAAGGGCGTTTCCATTTCCTGTTGCCGGATCATGCGGCAGTAGACGGTGAATGGCAGCTGGCTCTTTCTGTGACTTCGAAAGGCAAACCGAAACATTGCAGGATTATGCTCGACCGCCTTTTTAGTCCGGAAGCCCGCAGTTATTCTATTTCGGACTTTCAGGTGAAGGATACGGTTATTGTTTTTGCAGATACTTCAGATAGTCTGGCCAATAGTAATGTTTTAGGTATGATACAGAATCTTCCTCAAGTGGTGATAAAGAAAAAACAGATAAAGAATGAGATATTTCCGGATCTGGTTTGTAATGTGGAAAAGGATATTAGTAGGCTGATGGATCAAGGAAGGGATTATCCAGGAACAATTGAGGGGAATAAGTATGGAAAAGAAATATTCTGCGGTAACATGTAGATACTGCGTATACGTATGCTAATAGTGTATTTGTTATATTTTAGATGGTGGAGGTTCTGTTAATCCGCGAAAGGGCATCGGTGCTTCCGATCATCCGATAGAGAATATAAAAACAATAGAAGTGTATGATGGAAATCTTCGGGCTTGGATAGTGAGAAACATAGATAGTAATTATGGCTATTATCCTCCGAGTGATCCGACATCAGATTTTTATAGTATGAGACATTTACATGATGCTGTTTTTCAGGCTAACCAAAGGCTGGTATTATTCATCGTCCGTTTATATAACGATGTGTTGCATGACAAGTATAAGAAGGGAATGCGTTATACTTTTTTCAAAGCCTTTTCTCCTGTAAGAGAATTCTATCAGGTAAATCATAGTAATAGTGTTCCGGGAGATATCGATTTTCGTCGAACTTTGTATTGGAATCCTGATGTGAGGACTGATAATAATGGAAAAGTGAACGTTAGTTTTATAATAATGCTACTTGTCGACAATGACGATCAATGCAGAGGGGATAAATCGTGGGAAGTGTATTATTAAAGAATAAATTTATATGGAGATTTTACTTTTTCATAGTGTTACATTCTATGTTGCAGTGCAAAAGATGTATCTTTGTAACCAGCAATCAAAATAACCCCAACCACTATATGAAATATAAATTATTATGCCTCTTCGTTTTGTTAAGTTTTTCTTTATCGGATTTGTATGCTGATATTGAACTTAGTTCCAAACAAATGAGAACCAGTGATGGGCTACCTAGTAATTCTGTACGATGCATGTTTCAGGACAGTAAAGGGTTCTTATGGTTGGGTACTTTAGACGGATTGACCCGTTATGATGGAAATACTTTTCTTACTTATCAGTTGGAAAGCGGGAAACACGATCGGATTTCTTTAGCAGATAACAGAATAAAACATGTGGCAGAGGATAAGAATGGTTTTTTGTGGATAAAGACTGTGCCGGAATTATTCAGCTGTTATGATCTACAGAAAGCTTGTTTTGTAGATTTTACCGGTACCGGAAGTGATGGAGAGAACTATTCAGAAATATTTATGTCCTCTAATGGAGATGTGTGGCTTTGGCATAGAAGGAATGGTGTGCGTCAAATTGTTTGTGAGGACGATCGGACTATGACCTCTGTGAAGTTTAGAACGAAATTTGGAAACCTGCCCGATGATCGGATTAAATTTATAAATGAAGATTCTAGTGGCAGGATCTGGATTGGTACCATGCGGGACTTGCGTCTGTTTATAAAGGGAAAGTTGAATTTATCGATAGGAAATTGAATTTTTCTTCTTCTTTCCCTCATGGAGAGGATATGTATTTTCTGACAAAGAGTGGAGATGTGTATCGCTGTGTAAATGGATCGAAAAAAATAGACTGTTTAGCGTCGCTGTCTGCTATTGCCGGTAATACATCTGTCAGTACACATTCATTGATAAAAGATAAATGGGTTATATTTACTTCTAGCGAAGGGGTATATGAATTTGATTTTCAGAATTTTCAAATAACTCCTTGCCGGGAATTGAAAATAAATAATGGAAAAGTTATTCATGACAATTATGGAGATTGTTGGGCTTACAATAACACTGGACGAATTTATTACATAAACTCGAAGAGCGGAGAAATAAAGAATTTTCAACTGATTCCTGAAGAGAAGATGAAATATATAGATTATGAACGCTATCATGTGGTGCGTGATGACCGGGGGATTGTGTGGATTTCAACTTATGGAAACGGACTTTTCACCTACGATATTCAGGAGGACCGGTTGGAACACTTTGTTTCCGAAGGGAAGAATGCAGGACCTATAGGGTCAGATTTTTTGTTATGTTTGATGAAAGACAGAACAGGAGGGATATGGGTAAGCTCCGAATATTCCGGTTTGTCTCATATTTCCATTTCAAATAAAGGCATTACACATGTCTATCCAGAATCACCGGATGTTTTTGACCGTTCGAATACAATCCGGTTACTGACTAAAATGTCGAATGGAGATATATGGGTAGGAACGCGAAGAGGTGGATTGTATAATTATGATTCTCATCTGAAAACTAAAATAGATAATCATTATTTGCCCTATAATATTTATGCGATTTCAGAAGATAGTCAGGAGAATATATGGATAGGAACCCGGGGAGACGGACTAAAAATAGGAGATACGTGGTATAAAACGGATCCGTCTAATCCTTTTGCCTTATCTCATTCTAATATTTATTCCATTCTTCGCGATAAGAAAGATCGTATGTGGGTGGGGACATTTGGAGGAGGACTGGATCTGGCAGAATCAACGGAAAAAGGACAATACAAGTTCCGTCGTTTCTTTCAAGGAAAGAAGTATGGCTTACGGATAGTCAGAGTAATGGCAGAAGATGAGAAAGGGATGATATGGATGGGCACAAGTGAAGGTATCTGCATTTTCCACCCTGACTCATTGATCGCTAATGAAGATAACTATCATTTGTTCAGCTACACCGATTGGCAATTTTTGCAGCAATGAGATTCGTTGCCTGTTTCGTGATAGCAAAGGGCGCATGTGGGTAGGTACTTCGGGTGCCGGGCTGAATCTATGCGAACTGTCAGACGACTGTCAGTCTTTGAAATATACACATTATGGAATAGCGGAAGGACTGGTTAATAATATGGTGCAATCTATTTTGGAAGATCATTCGGGACAATTATGGATTGCTACGGAATATGGAATTTCAAGGTTCAATCCCAACAGCCATTCTTTCGAGAATTATTCCTTCTCATCTTATACATTAGGAAATGTGTATAGCGAGAACAGTGCGTGTATGGGGGCAGACGGTAAACTGATTTTTGGAACAAACTACGGATTGACGATTATTGACCCGAAGAAGATTCCAACAGAGAGATTGCTTTCTCCTATTGTTATCACAGGATTGTCCGTTAATGGAATTCAGGTGAAGCCTAATATGCCGGGTTCTCCTTTGCAAGAATCTTTAGCCTATTCGGATAAGATTACATTGAAATATTTCCAGAATTCTTTTATGCTTGATTTTTCTACTCTCGATTATTCGGATAATGGTCAAATCAAGTATATGTATTGGCTGGAAAACTATGACAAGGGATGGAATGTTCCGTCTTCGTTAAGTTTTGCCACTTATAAATATCTGGAGCCGGGCAGTTACATTTTCCATGTGAAATATTGTGATGGTGCCGGTATTTGGAATGATACCGAAACAACTTTGAAGATTGTTATCGTGCCTCCGTTTTGGAAAACAAATTGGGCTATGCTTGGATATTTCATCCTGATGTTAATAGCTTTGTACTTTACATATCGTATCATTTTTAATTTCAATAGGTTGCGCAACCGCATCAATGTTGAAAAACAACTGACAGAGTATAAACTGGTATTTTTCACAAATATCTCTCATGAATTCCGTACTCCGCTTACATTGATCCAAGGAGCATTGGAGAAAATGTACCGGATGGATGATATTCCACAAGCCTTATTGCATCCGTTGAAAGTCATGGATAAAAGTACACAACGTATGTTGAGGCTGATTAATCAGTTGCTGGAGTTCAGAAAAATGCAGAACAACAAGTTGGCTCTTTCTCTGCAGGAAACTGATGTAGTTGCTTTCCTGTACGAAATATATTTAAGTTTCAGTGACGTAGCAGAACAGAAGAATATGGATTTCCGCTTTTTGCCGTCTGTGCCATCCTATAAAATGTTTATTGATAAAGGTAATTTGGATAAGGTGGTGTATAACTTACTTTCAAATGCTTTTAAGTATACTCCTTCGGGTGGGACAATTCTGTTTTCTGTGAATGTGGATGAGGTGAAGAAGTGTTTATACATTCAGGTAGCGGATACCGGAGTAGGTATTCCTAAAGAAAAGCAGGGAGAATTGTTTAAACGTTTCATGCAAAGTAGTTTCTCCGGAGATAGCATTGGAGTAGGGTTGCATTTGAGCCATGAATTGGTGCAGGTGCATAAGGGAACGATTGAATATAAAGATAATGAAGGGGGAGGTTCCGTATTTACGGTATGTATTCCGACTGATAAAACTGTTTATTCGGAAAAAGACTTCCTGGTTCCCGGCAATCTCCTGTTGGAAGAAGCGAATATGCAGACTCACCATTTGCAGGAGCTTTCAGAGGAATGTCAGGAACATGAAAAGACAGTCACCACATCAAGAAAACATAAAATATTAGTCATCGAAGACGATAATGATATTCGTGGGTTCTGCAGGAGGAGCTTAGTGCTTATTTTGAAGTAGAAGTGGCTGCGGATGGAATATCCGGATTTGAAAAGGCATGCAACTATGACGCAGACTTGATTATCTGCGATGTATTGATGCCTGGGATGACCGGTTTCGAAGTGACAAAGAAACTGAAAACTGAATTTGCGACAAGTCATATTCCTATTATTCTGCTGACTGCCTTGACTTCACCGGATAAGCACCTGGAAGGACTTGAAGCGGGAGCGGATGTTTATGTTGCAAAGCCATTTAGTTTTAAGCTTTTGCTTGCGCAGGTGTTCCGGCTGATAGAGCAATGCGAAAAGTTACGGAAGAAGTTTTCCAGTGAACCGGGGGTAGTGCGTCCTGCTTTATGTAACACGGACCGGGATAAGGAGTTTGCAGATCAGTTGGTGGCTGTGGTGGAAAAGATTTATTCTCAATACAACATTTCTATTGATGAATTTGCGCAGATGATGGGGATGGGACGAACTGTGTTTTATAAGAAATTACGCGGAGTGACAGGATACTCACCGAATGAGTATTTGCGTGTCGTACGAATGAAGAAGGCTGCCGAACTGTTTTTGACCGAAAGGGATCTGACTGTTGCGGAAGTTTCTTATAAAGTGGGTATTAACGATCCTCTTTATTTCAGTAAATGTTTTAAAGCGCAGTTTGGAGTATCTCCTTCGGCTTACCAGAAAGGGGAGAGAAGTAAAACGTAGTATATACTTACCTTGAATCCGGTTTGTGAAGGATAGACCGGATTCAAGATAAGTATGTTTATCAGTTACATATTGAGGTCTAATTTATAGATTTCACTTCCGGCAAGAAGGAAACATCCTGTTCCGAAATCCTCAAAATCAGGAACTTTGTCGTATGTGACAGGTTGACTGTCTTTCGGTTCTTTGCCGGTTCCCTGTACATAACCAAGAAAACCATTCGGGTGAACTGCATCCTTCACCATAGCATTCCATGCTTTTATGATTACAGGCAGATAGGTCTTTTTATCCAATAGATCGTTGCGTACGCCCCAAGCCATACCATATACGAAAAGAGCTGTGCCGGAAGTCTCTTTGCCTCCGAAGTTTGACGGATCGTGGAGGCTGACATTCCAAAAGCCATCTTCACGCTGGCATTGTTTCAGTGCTTTGCTCATAGCCATAAAATCATTGATGTAATCTTGGCGATGTTTTCATCAGATGGAATTTCGTTCATTACCCGCACCAAAGCTGCGTATACCCATCCGTTACCACGGCTCCAATAACAGTTTTCGCCATTAGGCTCTTTGTATGGAGGATCGAAATTATGGTCTCTCCACCACAAACCTTCTTTGACATTGAACATTCCGTTCTCTCCGTGTTTATTACGGGTATATTCGTACATATCCCACATTTTGTCGAAGTACTTCTGTTCGCCTGTAAGTTTCCCCATTTTGGCAAATATAGGCATCCCCATCTGGATAGCATCTATCCACCACCAGTCGTTTATTTGTGGAGTATTGACCAGCATATCCATATTGGCTTTCGTTTTCCGTATTTTTTCAGGATCGGGGCAAATGTTGTATAAATCGAGATAGATTTGGCTGGCGCAGTAATTATCTGCATTACGGGTGGTTGTCCCACGGTGGAAGCCCCATTGGTGGTAATCCGCCCATTCTTTGGCATAGAGATAATATTCGTCTGCGGGATAGATGGAGTAGAGTGCCATTAAGCCTTCGTAATATACGCTTCGTGTCCAGATATTACTGGGGCGAACTACTTTTTTCACAAAGGAAGGAGTGCGATAGTCGGCATATTTCTTCATGAAATAGTCGTTCACATGAAGAGTTACTTTCAGAATTTCTTTTTTATCGGGAACTGTCTGTGCTTTTATGTTCCCGTAACTCAATATTACTCCTGCAAAAAATAGTATAAGATGCTTTTTCATTTTATAATAAATTAGATTACTATTGTTCTTAGATTTAGGCACGCAAAGGTGAGCCTTTCTTTACCTGTTGCAAAGAAAATGCATTGTAAGGAAAGTGATATTGAAATTTGTACGGAAAATATGTAATATTAGACTTTATTCTTTATTCATATTAGTCATGGATAAGAACCAAGTATGAATAATTAGCAAGAGCGATTTTTTTGTAAGTCATATTGTTGTATTGATATTTATTGTATATTTGTAGAAGAGTAAGGGGAGACGAATATGAAAGTCATACAAATAAAATATTAGAGTCTATTAAGCAGGCATTGACAGAGCATTTACCAAAAGGTGGCAAGGCTTTGTTGTTTGGTTCTCAAGCTCGTGGGGATGCACGGATTGATTCTGATTGGGATATTTTGATTATCTTAGATAAAGAAAAATTGGAGCCTGAAGATTATGATAAGGTAAGCTTTCCCTTAACTATGTTGGGATGGGACTTGGGAGCGCGAATTAATCCGATTATGTATACGATGAAAGAATGGGCTGCAAGTTGTATTACACCATTTTATAAAAATGTAGAGCAGGAAGGAATTGAATTAGTATGAAATTGACAGATGAAGAACGTAATTCTTTGGTGATATTACAGTTGGAGAAAGCTAAAGTATTTTTGAAACAAGCAGATGAGATGTTTGATCTGAAGTATTGGGATATTGCTTCCAATAGATATTATTATGCCTGTTTTCATGCTGTTCAGGCTTTATTAATACAAAATGGATTATCATGTAAAACCCATGATGGGTTGATAGCTTGCTTTGGCTTGAATTTTATAAAAACAGGCAAAATTAGTGCACGTTTGGGAAGTTTTTTGGCGGCGTATGGAACAATTACGGCAAAAGGGGATTATAATTGCATTTATTCAATATCGGAGGATGAAATCAGTACGATAAAAGCTCCGGCAAGAGAACTTATTGAGACTATTGAAGTTTTACTTGCCGAATCATAATTATTCTTGTAAGGATATCATCGTTAAAAGACCATTTTTTTATTTTTTCGGCCACATCTGTCATATATGCCGGATTAAATTCTTCTAGTTCCGTGCGTGGTCGGAATCCCCATGTCACTCCGCAAGCGGTTACACCGGCATTGGCTGCTGTTTGCATGTCTACACCGGAATCACCTACATAAAGAACATCTTCTTTTCGTACATCGGCAAGTTTTAATATATCAAAAACGATTGTTGGATCAGGTTTGACATTTACTCCTTCCCGTTGGCCGAAAACGGCAGTGAAATGAATTTCCGGAAAGTAGTGGGCAACCAGTTTCTCGGTAGCGGCCTGATATTTGTTGGAGGCTACGGCAATCTGAATGCCTGCGGATTGCAGATAAGACAATAACGCTGAAATACCCGGGTAAGGACGACTATCGTCTGCATTGTGAATATCATAATAAGGAATAAACTCTTTTCTTACCCGGAGCACATTCTCTTCTGTCTTTTCTCCTTCGGGTAATGCACGTTCAAAGAGTTTGTTGATACCATTTCCTACCATGAAGTTATACTTTTCTACATCGTGTGTGGGGTATCCTAATTTATTCAAAGCATAATTAGTGCTATGGGCGAGGTCTGCGATAGTATTTAATAATGTACCGTCCAAATCGAATATTATTAGTTTTTTCATTAAGGCTTATGTTTATAGTTAATTCTATATTTAAATCTTTTATTCTGCAAAGGTATACTAAAAAAATGAGATTGGGAAGAATGAGGCAATAGTTTAGAGAATATCGAATGAACAACAAAGCCGGAAATATATTTGTTATTCTACCAGATTGGCTTAACTTTGCGAAAAACTAAAGAATAATGAATGCAGAATGGTTTGAGGCATTGCCTGAACAATGTCCCCCAACAGATGCGAAGCGGTGCGAAGGCTGTTATTATAGAATTGCAAATGGTAATCCTGTTACAACAGAAGATTTCTTTTCGCAAAGAAAAATGCAGCCGGATAAGGTCTTTAAAGGATTAGGAATAGATGAATGTGTGACAAGGGCAGTCTCTCTATTTTCAGAGAGGGAAGAAGCGGAGAAAAGATTAAAGCTTCCTAAGTTCAAGAAGGCAAATATTGCTTTAGTCATATTGGAACCAAAAGATGGAGTGTTAAAGAAAACATTTGATATAGCACATTATTCTTGGTGGAGAACAAAGGATTTTAATGTTTTACAAGCTAAAATAGTCTGATTATGGGAATGGAAGATGTGTTAAGGATAGACAAAATTCTGGATTTCTGTGATGTGCCTCAGCTTTTTGTGGCAAGAGATGCCTTTGATACACTGTATCTTTGTCTTTTATATGATGATGAGACGGTTTATCGCTATACGGGAATACGTATCTCTACACGTAGACTTGAATCCTTCTTAGCAGGTAAAGCCGATTTGCGTTTACTCTATCTACAGCCTGAAAATGAACATGAGTATTACGATGTTGTGTTTCAATCGGGTGAATACCAGAAAACGTTATTAAAGGAAAGTGTATTGTTGGAAGATAAATTGCCGGCTGAGGGATATGTTTTATCTGGAGAGAAGCGCGAGAATGTGGTCATTAATTTGCCAATAAAAGACCGTAGTCTGCTTGCAGAGCTTGTTCGTAAATTTGGCTGGGCTTGTATGTAAGTTTAAAGAAGATAAAAAGATTGTCCCGCTACTGCTTGAAAGTTGTGGGACAATCTTTTTTCATCCTTATATATACTTTGATTACTTCTTCGTAATACGGAACCAGTCAACGTCTGCCCAACCGCCGTCATTCGTTTTAATAGCCGGACGCGTACAGAACATACCGACTTTGGCACCAATCCATTGTCCTTCTCTTGCCTGGAAAGGAACACCTAATGATTCATATTTCTTTCCGTCGAGGCTATAGCTGAAATTACACATCACAATGAGGTCATGTCCGCCTTCACTACCCTTGATTTTCTTTCCGTCACAACTGAAACGCACTTTCAGATAAACCGTGTTTTGCGAAAGATCAACAGCGGCTTTCACTTCTTCTGGTTTGCCTTTATCTGCTCTGTCACATTCAACTTGCGACAGAACCAAACCTTTGTCTGTATTTTCTAGAACAAGTCCGGCATAATCCCTGCCCATAACGACAAGTCCAGTGCGTTCGCCTTTATTCTTTTGGTTAGGGCTGAACGTCAGTTTCATTGTTGCGGTAAAATTATCAGAAGGAGTTTTTTGTAATAAGAGGTTGGCTACATCCCACAGGTTCTTATAATCTTCTACTACCGGATAAGAGTATAATCTGACATAGCTTTTGTCACCTGCATAATACGCCCATTTTTCATTAATGTTAGCATGCCATTGCCACTGCGGAGAAAGTGTATACCCATCAAATTCGTCACTTTCTTGTGGAGTGCAGATAGGATATGTTTTACCGACATTTGGCTTCTTGTAAGTCAAAACAGGTTCTCCGCAGCCGTCACCGTCTTTATCAATACCGATAATAGGCCAGTCGTTCACCCATTTCATCGGTTGGAGATGCATAATGCGTCCGTAAGCACCGACATCTTGAAAGTGGAGGAACCAGTCTTCTCCGGTAGGAGTATCTACCCATGCACCTTGGTGAGGACCGTTGACAGGAGAGTTACCTTGCGCAAGTACTGTTTTCCATTCGTAAGGACCGTAGATGTTTTTAGAACGTAATACGACCTGCCAGCCTGTCGGCACACCGCCGGCCGGATGGAAGATATAATAATAGTCGTTTCTCTTGTACATTTTAGGACCTTCGCAAGTCTGATGTGCTTCGTGACCGTCGAAAATTATACGGGAAGGAGTGATCGCTTTTGTTGCTTCTGCATTCAGTTCGCAGATAGTGATTACACTTTTCAGTCCGGCACGACTTCCTGCGTATGCGTGTACCATATATACTTTTCCGTCTTCATCCCAGAACGGGCAAGTGTCAATGATACCTTTTCCCGCTTTCACCAAGACCGGTTCGCTCCACGGACCTTTCGGATCTTTGGCTTTCACCATAAAAGCTCCCTGATCGGGATCTCCCCAAAAGATGTAAAACTCACCGTTGTAATGACGAATAGCCGGAGCCATACACGATTGCCGTGTTCCGGCCGTTCCGGAGTTTCGATAGGGGAGAGGGCATTGGGAACTGCGGCACCGATGATTGTCCAGTTGACTAAATCTTTAGAATGAAGGATTTGCAATCCCGGCAAACAGTTGAAACTGGATGAAGTCATATAGAAATCATCTCCTACACGGCAAGCATCCGGATCGGAATAGTCGGCATAAAGCACCGGATTTTTGTATTTACCGTTTCCGAGGTCGGAAACCCATACTTCAGATACATAGTTCTTCTGTGCTACTGCGGTGAAAACCGTTAATAAGCAAAAGGCTAAAGTCTGTGTCAATCGTTTCATGTTATAGATAGATTATTTATAGATATGATTCGTTGGTTTTATCTGATGGCAAAGGTAAATAAAAAGAACTCTGCACAAGGAGGAATATTTGTGCAGAGTCATAGAAAAATTGGTAGATACCTCGTAATTTTTGTTTAGTTGTATTTGTTTCTACCCTATTTATTGGGGCGGTTATCTTTTATTCTCACTGTCACCGGATGAGCCAGCTCTTCTTTCCATTCGCGGAGATGAGCAAACCATGCTTCCGGCGTTTTATATCCGAATGTCTCTTTCATCGAGGTGAAAGTCGTGTGATACTGGAAATATTTATTTCCCGGGGCGGTAATTGTATAAAGGAAGTTGGCTTTATCCTTTTCTTCCGATTTTACATAACGTTGGGGAATACAAGTGCCCAGCCTACAGTTTCTTTAGCATATTTTACGGTATCGTTTACCGGCCAGTCCGTTCCCCAACTTCCTACGAGCCTTTATGATCGGAGAAAGATTTGGAAGTACCTACGATGTCTTGCACACCTGTGCAGAAAATTTCTTTATCGAGCGGTTCGTCAAAGAATGCTTCGATATGAAGATCGCGATGTCCGGCATAAAGCGTGTAGCGTGTCATCATATTCAGTTCCTGGTCCTGATATTTCCATCCGGTTACTTCTATTTCTGCAATTACACGTACCGTCCATAAGAGACGATACGTTCTGTACGAGTGTCCACTGGAGTAATATGGGTTGCCTTTTGTCCGTCCCAACCTTTCAATGCACCCGGTCCGCAACTGTCGAACACGCGAAGTACGTCATCTCCGAATCCTTTAGCTAACTGCTCATCCGTCGGATAGAACTGCGATTCTTTGATTTCCAGTCCTTTGTTGAACTTGCCGTAAATATCCGGTGTCTGTTTTTCATTGAAATAAAGACGGTATCCTACCAGTTCCGATTCCAAAACCGGACCGTGAGGACGTACCATGCTGTATATATTGCTAGTGCCGGGAACGGTGATAGCCTGTACCCGTTGATGTTTACCTTTCTTGTTGTCTACAATAAACATATCGGCATAAACTCGTTCAGGATAAGTCTTTGTACTCTTTTCCGAAGAAAGTGTAACCTGAAATGTTTTTCTACCATGGGCAGGAAGATCGGCAACAAAGACCAGTTCGTCCATCTTGCGGTCCCGGTTCAA
>ENA-OQIG01000528-OQIG01000528.1-human-gut-metagenome-genome-assembly--contig:-NODE-528-length-21576-cov-2.049326_pt1 | contig 21576 bp, 25 predicted proteins | sample MGYA00242576_ERZ504741 | MGnify/ENA primary metagenome ERZ504741 (study PRJEB26092, sample SAMD00036436) | human gut metagenome | host: Homo sapiens | study: EMG produced TPA metagenomics assembly of... | reverse complement strand
AAAACTGAGATCAGAGCCGACAGAGGAGCACCTGTGGAGACGGTCTTGCTTTATTGTGGTGTGCAATTTAAAACCTATTCCGGCTTACCCTTTACCTATGAAATACGAAAGGCAGAAGCGGCGAATATACAAAGGAATTGTGGATCGACCGCCGAGGGAAGAGCAAAAGCCTGGCGTGGAGTTCTGTGCTGCTGGCACTTGGAATATCAAAAAGGTAGGAGAAGTAGTTGAACGACCAAAGGCTCTGAGTGACATCCGGGGTGTGGCTTACATCTATGGGATGTTCTATCGCTTCGGACTGATCGATGTGCCGAAAGAAGTGAAGGAAAAGAAAAATGATCGAGGCAATAAAAAAACAGAAGAAGGGAAGAGAAGATATGCTTGAAGAAAATATAAAATTTTTTAGGAGACTTTAAAAAAAAACTATCATTTATGATATGATCTATATAATATATGCGAGAGGAAAAATATATGGATTACGATATTGAAATGAATAAGAAGGATTACCAAAGAGAAAAAGAAGCTCGTGCGAAGCGGTTGGAAGCATATGCGGAAGCGATTCAAACGATCACTTTGCAGAAATCGTCCAAAGTGATAGAAGAACTTATAGAGGAGAGACGCAGGCAGGGGCTGACACAGCAGGACTTAGCGGATATGACGGGAATTCTTGCACCGAATCTGGCGCGGCTGGAGAGCAGAAAAAGGGTTCCAACACTGGTCGTGCTGCAAAAATACGCTTCGGCGTTAGGAATGCACATTGAAGTAAAATTGTGTGATGGAACAGAAGAGGAGGAAAAGAAAAGCTGATTTGTTTCCCAGCGAAGAGATGTGAAGGAATTTAGTTTTGATTCACATGACAACGATAGGGTATGATGCTATAATGAGTTTAAAAATAAGAAACGGGGTGACGTTACATGATGTATCCATATATGACACTGGCAGAAGAAACGGAGATTGTTCATTCACAAATCGTTGAAAAGATGGAATGAAAAAATGGATTGTAAACTTTGAACGGCCGAAAGAAGATGGATTTGATTCGGCAAGATGTGAATTGCTTGATTACAAATGGACAGAACGTCAAGGGTATTCGGATGAAGAAATAGCAATGTTTGAAGAACTCCTGCATAGTAATGCTCATTTGCTATACCGGTATGCAGAGAATGGGGGGATTGGGGTGAAGAAAGATGGACAAAAATAGCATTGATAGAAAAAAACTCAAATACAATTTCCTAAAAAAATTATTATTAGATTTGATTATGACGGAATGGATGATACAGAGCTGGACCAGGTAATATCTAGCATAAGTATGGAATTAAAAAAGCATGATTATACGAGCAGGACTGTTGAGACTGAAAAGGAAATGCAGTTTGAATTCAATGATCCTGAAAGTGGCGATTATGCTGAACTGTATGGAAAAAAGATACGTGAGCAGAAAGTATTTGTATTTCATAATGAAAATCCACAGATAAAATTAAGCATATCATCGTCTTGTGCATGTATTTCTATTGAAGAAACAAAATACGTGGATTGTTTGAAGTATTGTGATGCGCTTTGGAAGGTGATGTCAATTATAATATCTGAGCCTGAACAAGTTCCATTTTTTATGTTTAAAAGATTTGGGTTGAGAAAGATAAACCAATGTTTTTTAAGAGACATAAATCGTCTGAACGAATATTTTGAACCATCACATTATCATGTTTTTAGAATTCAAGGTGAAGATAATATAAAAGAGAAAGTTATGCAGATAAGGGACAGTCTGGAAATAGCAGGTTACAATGCAAATCTGATTAGAACTCTTGTTAGAGGAGAATTACGTGGAGAAGAGGCCTATCAGGTAAATTATGATGCAGATATGTATTTGATTGATTCGCAAAGTATTAAAGAACTGATGGAAAATAAAAGAAAAAATTATGCAGATGAACGATTGGCTTTTCGAATTACATAAGGATGCAGTAACGGAAACTTTTTTAAATCAATTGATTGATGGAAGTTTTGACAAAGATATGATTATAGGAGTAGAAGCAAATGGCGAAGATACAGTTTGATACACAATTCAAAACATCGTATATAACCAGCTATGGAGAAAAGCAGCAAAAGAAAAACAAAAATGAATTTGTTACGGACTATGCAGTAAAAGCAGCAGATACAGTAATAACGATAGAAACAAGACCGAAAAGAAAAAGAGTTAAGATCCGTTTGGTAGAATAGCGATGCGAAAATTATTTTTTGAAGATTCATTGAAGCTGGAGCTGAATGTGATAGGATATCATGATCAAGGAGAAAGTGTTGTATTTTTTATCAAAACAGATGGATGGTAGCGTATACGGGTCTTGTGGACTGTTATAAGACGGAAGAGCAGAATGCAATTAAAATGGTTCTTGAAAAAGAACGGATAAAGAAGGTAGATTTTGTGTGCTAGACACATCCTCATGATGACCATACCAGAGGTTTGGATGAAATATGGAAGGAGTATTGTACAAAGGAGACTTGCTTTTGCTGCTCAGATATCATAGAGGCGGATTTAGAATTGTATTCAAAAGAAGCAAAAATGCTTTTTGAAAGTATTGCGGATGTTCACACGTCACCGAAAAGGGAGAAGATGAAAATTATGTACCTCAAGGATGCTACACAGGTTGAGAGACTGGAAAGACAAATTTGAAGAAAATCAAGAGGGTCTGATTGTTTTAAATACATATCAACAGGTCGAAGATTTGATTGACTTGCTGGATGAAAGATATACAAGATCAGATGTGACAAATCAAGAATATGATACCGATGTGAAACGGGTGGCGAAGCCGGTATAGGTGAATATATGCAAAAATTATATGGGAAAATCTTTTAGTTATACGAGAAAACATATTTGATAGTAAAGGGGCAAAATACAAATGAAAACCAGACGAATCACCTTAGAAACGCATCTGCACAAGATAGCAGAATACGATGAAACTGTAAAAAATCTGGAAAGTGTATTCAATATTCAGAAGCAGAAAGTTACAAGATATATCGGCTCTGTCGTTACGTCATTTCCAACTTATAGTACGCACGATGCCGTTCATTCCATGAATATTATTTCAGCAATCGAAAAGATTCTTGGACAAAAGACGATCAAGAAAATGTCGGGCATTGATACGTTTTTAATCTTAATGTGTGCTTATATGCATGATACAGGAATGCTGTATTCAGACGAAGAAGTGAAACAATTATGGGAAACGGAGGGATTTCAGGATTTTCTCACTTCTGCCAGAAAGAGAGAAGATGAAGTAGGAAGAGCTGCGCGGAAGATTGATAAGGCAGAAAAAGGAGAAGGATGTTCGGTTCTTGAAGTACGCCGTTCTGTTGCTGTGATTCTGATGGAGTATTTCCGCCCAAGACATGGCCAGAGAATCAAGCATGTGACAGATGCCAGAACAAGTGAATTTGGTTCATTACTGTCGATAGATGATTCATTCCTGCCAGACAGAATTATTCATAACATCTATCGGATATCCATGGCGCACAACTGGGCGTTTGAGGATATTTTAAAAGAAATGCCATTGGCAGATTCATTCGGTGTTGAAGAATTCCATCCGAGAATGGTTGCATATCTGATCCGTATGGGCGATTTATGTGATATGGATAATAATCGTTTTAATGGTGTTGGAATCAAAGTATTCGGCAATCTCGGAGAAGAAAATCTTGCACATTATTTCAAACATAAGAGTGTAGAGACTTTACATATATCTTCGGATGGATAGTAGTTGTTGCCAATGTCTGTTATGATATGATTCAGAGGGAATGTGAAGAGGAACTGGCAGAAACATATGGAGAAAGCAGAACGGATTCTGCACTGAAAAATATATTTCAGAATACGGTGAAAGAGCATATCAACTGGAAATCCTGGCTGGAGCAGGAGGTTACTGCAGGAAAGATGCATTCAATGGAATTATTTCCAGAGAAAAAGTTTATTTCTGTTCCTGAACTGAAGTATAAGATTTTGATTGACGGAGAGGAATCTGAATCTACACATAAAAATCTGAAGTTTCTTTTCTCATCTGAAAAGGCATTTAAACTGATTGAAGATATCAGCATTTACCAGAATAATAAATTGATTTTTGTGAGAGAACTGATACAGAATGCACTGGACGCAACAAAGATGCAGTTATACAGGACGTTGTCTGCGTATGGCTTTCAATTTAATGAAAAAACATCGCCGTTTGATGTAGAAAGAGCATATCCCAATATTTTTGAGGAACATGCGATTATGATTCACACAGACTATAGTCGTGAAACGGGAAAAGTTTATTTTTCGATTCGGGATAAAGGGATTGGCATCAGCATGGATGAGTTTAAACGTAATATTCTGACAACAGGACGAAGCTGGCCGGAACGAAAAGAATACCAGGATGAAATCAAAAGAATGCCGGAATGGCTGAGACCGACAGGGGCATTTGGAATTGGACTGCATACGGTATTTTCAGTAACAGATTCCCTGACGATACGAACTAAGTCCGATAGTGAGAACAAGGCAAATGAGATGACATTATATTGAGGGAAAAAAAGGTGGTTATGCATTTTGCAAGAAAACGAATCAGACTCTGCAAAGGGGATCAGAATTTAGTTTTTCGTTTCTGTTAACGGAAGAACTGAAAGAATGGGTAACCGGAAGTAATGGTGGAAAATTGTTTCTCGAAAATGTAAATGATGGAATACAAAAGGAAATTAAGAAGATAATGGAAACGTGGTGCGTAACACCTATGGTTTCCATCTATGCGGATCAGGATTATGGAATACCAGCTTTTTCGCAGTCGACCTGGTACAATGAACTGAGCAGAACAGAAAAAGAAAATCAATTGATTGATCAGTCTGTCGAGTCAGAACGATATCATTTTGCGTTTACAGATGACTACCGGTCGATAATGGTGTGGGATCGGGAGAAGGATTGTGCATTAAGTTTTGGAATGGAGAGCATGGGAGGAGATAACGTTTGCTATAAGGGGATTCGTCTTACAGAAAGGATGGAATCTGGTAAATGCAGTGACAGCTTATATCTGAATCAGATGGATGTGCTGGATGGTGCAGGAAATGATTGGGTGGACGCAGCAAGAATGAAATTATCTCTGGCAGCACGCAGAAAACTGAAAAGCGTTGTGGAAGAGGCTACTGCATTTGCAAAAAGAATATATGTTTTCATGTTGGATGAATTTTATCAAGACAATGATATTAGAAATCTCACAAATGATATTGATGCAATGGCAAATAGAATTTATCAGAAGAAAGAGATATCATTGAAAGAAATATGGACAGAGGGCTGTGAACTTAAGAAAAAATATTGGGGAGTGCCAGAGTGGTGGAACCATAAAATGCTTACCAGAAAGATACTGCCATATTTTTTAATTGTAAAAATGTTAGATAAAAGCATAAAACTGTGGGATCCAGAGTCTGGGATGGAAGAGGTGCAGCATATATTTTGCCTTGCAGATCAGTTGATTAAAAGATGGAAAATGGATTGGAACGGAATGCATGGGGAATCCTTTCAACAGTCGTATTTTGATCAGCAGATGAGAACTCTGCTGTGGCATTTTCTGCAGATTGCAGGAATTGGATTTTCCTATGTTGCGTTTGAAAAAGTGAATTTTGACGATAACGAAAAAAATACGTTGTTTGAATATAAAAATTTGATTACGCAGAAAAGCTTTCAATTTTATCAAAAAGCATTTCCGTTCTGCTCGCAATGGAAATTTACAAAAGATATGTATCAGTGCGTAGAGGAGAGTGCCATAAGCGGGTTGATTCGATGGCGACCGGAATTCAGGAACAGAGTTCCGGATTTTATTAGATGGAAATATTGCCTGCCGAATTCGGCTTTGGATAAAGTGTTTGTGGAATGGAGAGCAGAGCACTGTTTTTCAAATGTAAAACCGTTGGAAATATTCCTGAGATTTTCAGGGATTCCTGAAATTGTATTAGACATACCAGGGGAAAACTGCCCGATTGGAGAAAAAGAGAAAAAAGTATGGCGTAAATTCTGCACAGAGTCCTATCTTAACTGGAAACTGTTTTATCGAATCAGACATTATCTGAAGTTGCAAAAGATATGCTGAATAAAGAGACGATTGTTTTAAGGAGACCATTTACGACATATATAAGTGAACTGTTTCCGGTTTCCACAGAATGTCTCTTGTAAGTATGGACGAAAGAAGGATGGAATTCAGCATTCATAACAGTAACACACACGGAGTACAGATAGATTCACAGACGAAAAAGAGAATATTTAAAGAATTCTGGAAAGAAGTAGAGCGGAGCATGATCCGAAGGGATATGTGGCTATGATTGGAATGGAAGAATATCCGATGCTTGGAATTGAAAATGCAGAAGAACAATATCATGCACAGATTGGAATGCTGGCGAAGTATCCGGAGATACCATTATGGGATTATGGGGCAGGAATCAAAGCGTTTATGGATCAATTCATTGGATGTCCAATTGATGAAAAGAGTCAGGAAATTATAGATCGTATTATTAATTCAGAGGGTGGAAAGGCAGTGATTCATTACATCGCAGTGTACAGAAAAAAGACGGGAGATGATGTGAAAGAAGAGAAAATTGAGACACAGTACAGGGAGTTTTTGAAAGACTTGATTTATTGTTGGGCAGATGGAAGATGCACGTTTGGATGAAAAAACGAAAAATAACAGTATACGAATCCTTACCATTTTGATTCGCGGAGTTGATATTATGCCATCATTAGCATCATTTACGAGAGTATGAAACTTTTCTGTAAAATAATGTTTAGAAGGTTTTTCTGTGATGCAATAAATATCGTTAGGAGGGTCTTTATTATGGAAAGACAAAAGAAACCTGTATATCGAGTACAAATTTTCAAAACGAAAGAAAAATTCTAAAATAAGTTTGTAATTATTTTAGAAAACTGGTATACTTAATTTGAAACATGGCAAAGCTTATGTTAAGCTTGAGCTGGCTTTATGAAGGAAGTGAGTGCTTTGAACATTAAAAAGCTAGTTTTTAAAAATTTCAAGACATTGGAAGAGGTGTCGTTTGAGCCGGGACGTGTAAATGTTTTTATTGGAGCAAATGGCTCTGGAAAAACAACAATCCTTGAGGCTATTGGTTTGCTTTGTGCTGCTATGACAGATCGAGTAGATAACGCAAGTATGCAGCGGAAAGGTATTCGTCTTAGTGTTCCGGGACTTTATAAGTCGGCATTCTCCGATTTAAGGAGAAAAGCACCAACCATCAATTTGATGTGTCTTGGCGACAAAATGAAAAGAACTATCAATATGGAGTCAATTTGAATGTTCCAAATGAATCGGATTCAGCCAGACGAGACATGTGGCGTTATCATTCGGAAAAATTGACTGTAAATAATCAAACACTGTGGGGAAGAAGCGGTGCATCAAAAACAACATATGATCCGTATGTGGGGTTACTGATGCTCGAACCTAATGAAGAACTTGCTGAGGTTAGACCGGAAATTGAGAAGTTTAAGAACTATGCGATTTATCAACCTAACACACAAGCATTGAGAGGAACGCTCCCTGATCCGTATCAGGTTAATCCTATCGGTTTGTGCGGAGGCAGACTTGCAGAGGCAATTGAAGAAATCATGAGGCAAGATGAAGACGGTGAAAGCTACTTGCAGAATCTTCCACTGGATGAAGTCTTGGAACTGATCGATTGGGCAAGTGGGTTTGATGTGACTGCACCTAAAAAGTCAAGCGTAAATGCTGCTGTTCCGACGACGAGAAGAATTTTGGAGTTCCAAGATCGATATTTGACTTCAAAAACAAGCTTTACCGCTTACGATGCCAGTGAAGGAGCGTTGTATGTTCTGTTTCTTCTTTGCTTGGCATTGCACCCTGATGCACCGGGCATTTTTGCTGTGGATAGTTTTGATCATGCAATGCATCCTAGACTTGCGAGAGAGACGACAAAGCTGTTCTGTAAAACAATTCTGGAACAGGATAAGACTGTTTTTGTAACAACCCACAACCCTCTGGTTTTGGACGGACTTGATTTAATGAATGATGATATAAGATTGTTTGCAGTAAACAAAAGCAGAAAATCAGGTCACACATCTTTACAGAGAATTCAGGTGACTAAGGAGTTAATGGATTCTGGTTATTCTCTGTCGAGATTGTGGACAGAAGGACGGTTAGGGGGCGTACCAAATCTGTAATGAAAACGATAGGAATTGTTGCAGAAGGCCCACGGGATTTTGAACTGATTGCAGCAGTCATTGATACAATTACCAATGAAGAAAACAATTATCAAATGATTCAGCCAGAACCCAACATGATCGGACAGTTTGGAAATGGTTGGAAAGGTGTCTGGAAATGGTGTGAAGACAATCAGGGAAAGCTGAAGGCCTATATGCATTCCTTGACACCAGTACTTGATCTTTTGGTTGTCCATATGGATGGAGATGTCCAAAGATGCGAGAAAGAAGTCCATTGTGTTTGTCAAAGGGCACTTTGTGATGCGCCGGAAGGAGCACATCCGCTTACCTGTGAAAAAATAATTGGAGATAGAAACGAATGTCCGGTTGCGTTACCGTGTGAACACCATGGAAATACTCCAGATGCAGAGGCTGATTTTTAAGAACATTCATAGGGACGTTGTTGCTTCCGGAAGATGGACTGGCTGTGAGCTATATGATTCCGTTTGATGCAACGGATACATGGATTGTGGCAGCCTGTGATCAGTACGATGATTATGAAACATTACTTGATCCGTGGGTTAACATCATTGCACATTCACCGCAATATCATGGAGTGAAAATTAAAAATCGTCCTAAAAAAGAAAAACGGACATACGAAAAGTTAATTGAAACTGTTTGTGAAAATTGGGATGATGTGGTTGCAAAATGTCCACAAGCAAAACGGTTTGATGAAGATGTGCGTGATTTTTTGATTGAACAGAAAACAGCAAATGTGTGATAAACGGGGCTTCTTTTCGCTGAGGAAAGTGACTGAAGCACATCCGAATCAGTATTATTTTGAGCGAATTGATACATGTGATAATGCGTTGGTTCGCTCTTTTTTGCCCAACGGAAGGAAGCATGAAGGCTGTGCCTCATACCGCATGAACCACAGACAGCACCCAGGTGTAATCCGAAGTGCAGCTGTGGCTTATGCGGTTTTGCTTCTGAAACGGGAAAATATTGGGCTGAATAAAATAAAAGTTTCCGAAATGGGAAAATATTTTGATGTCCTGCGTATAATATGCCATACTGAGAAAAAAGAAGAAATGGAGTCACACCAGAACAGATGATGTCATCGACTGGCTTTTGGGATGATGTCACTGTGTAAAGACTACCTCAAAGATCGTTCCACCGGACGGGCTGGACTGAACGGTTATTCTGCCGTCATGTACGCGCACGATTTCACGAACCAGGGCCAGCCCAAGGCCTACTCCGCCAAGCTGGCGGCTTCTGGATTTATCTACACGGAAGAATGGTTCAAATATGCGTTCTTTTAATTCAGCCGGGATTCCGCTTCCGGTATCTTCTACGGACAGGCAGATGTTTTTTCCCTTCCGGTATGCGGTTACGGTAACCTGTCCGCCGAAATGGTTGTATTTGATTGCATTCTCAACAAGATTGTATACCATCCGGTAAATCAAAATGTCACTTCCGACCATCGTGGTATCTTTACAGTTTCCGATCAGTTTTATCTCCTTTTCCTGGGCAAGCGGTTCCAGATCCACCAGTACTTCATCGACGAGGGCGTCAACGGCAATGGTTTCATCTCGGCTTACTGTTTGAAGCTCACTCATATCGAGCAGTGTCTTGACCATTTTGCTGAGTCGGCCGTTTTGCTCCGTCACCATTTTCAGTGTTTGTAAGGTGTCGGCGTCATTGCCCGGATGCGGGGTGGAATGGTATAGATCGAGCTGTACCTGCATGACAGACAATGGGGTCCGAAGCTCGTGTGCTGCATTCGCCGTAAATTGTCTCTGGATTTCAAAAGCATCTGCGAGACGTTCCAGCATCTTGTTATACGAAATACGAAGCTGGTTCAGCTCTTTTACTTTGTTTTCTTCAATGCGCGAATCGGCCAGATTCTGTGCCTGCACCTCCTCGATTTTTTCGGAGAACTCACGAATGGGCCGAAGTGCATGGCCACTGATAAAATAGGTAGCGACACCGCCAAGAAGGGCCAATAAGGCGGAAAGGATCAGGCTGTTTCTTTTGTAGTCTGCTTTGTTGTTGTACACCTGAACAGAGAAATCTCTGGCAAATTCATCCCAATTGTCCTCCGGAATGCTGATATAGATTTGATCGGAACCGTCTGCGGTACCGTCTCCGCCCTGATCTCCGGCATCATCGCCCCTGGCATCTACGGTCTCCTGCAAGGAATCGATATAATAAATTCCGTTTTTATAGACAAGCAGGGTCAGACATCCACAGATGACCGCAATATACAGGGTAATGATACAGGTAAGTCTCCACTGCAGTGATATTTTTTCATCGGTCGGACTCCTCTCGTATTTGATATCCTTCGCCTACTTTATTCAAAATCGGATCGTATCCAAGTACCGCCCTGAGCTTCGGCGAAGCGAAGACATATGTACGCGGATGGATCCGCTGAAGCTGTCCACGGAGGCATCCCAGACATGCTCGATCAATTCTTCCTGGCTTACCGGTCTGCAAGGTGGAGAAGCAGATATTCCAAAATTCCGTTTTCTTTTCTTGTCAGGGAAACCAGGGTTCCGTTGGCATAGGCCTCTCGTTTGATGGTATCGAATTTGATCCCGCCACTTTCCAGACAGACATCCTTCTGCACAAATTTTCTTCTTGTCAGACTGCGGATCCGCGCTTCCAGCTCCTGCAGATGGAACGGCTTTTCCATATAATCATTTGCCCCGGCATCGAGTCCTTCTACTTTGTCTGCAATCTGTCCTCTTGCAGATAAGATCAGCACCTTCGTTTCTTCGTTTTCCTTTCGGAGCTCTTTTAGAAGATCCATTCCGTCCATGCCGGGCAGATTGAGATCCAGGACAATCAGATCATAATTTTCTGCCAGGATGCATTCCAGAGCCTCCGCCCCATCATAGCAGGTATCTACCTCGTACCCGGCGGCGTACAGACTTCTGGCAACTGTGTCACACATTTGTTTCTCATCTTCCACGATTAATAATCTCAAAATTTTTTTCACCTGCCCATTTCTTAACAATGATTTTACAACAGCTATTGTATAATATCAGAGTCAGCTGGTCAATCAATAAAATCAAAGGAGCAACCACATTTTGAAATGCAGAAAAATATCTCAAATTGTTCTAGTTATCACAGGCATAGCGATGATGAGCTACGGTGCGGTCAGAGGGGAAGCGGCTGCTGTGCTTGGGAAAGCAATTAAATTATGTCTGGAGTGTGTCGGAATTGGATAAGAAAAAGAAGTTACGATCAAAGAAAATAGCAGGAATACGCGGGTGGATACAGGCAGCAGCCACACTGCTTACCAATCCTCATATTCCAAATTTTTTTCAGGGCAAAATATATCAGGGCAAGGCGAAAACGGTATGCGTACCGGGACTAAACTGTTATTCTTGTCCTGCCGCGACGGGAGCATGCCCCATCGGAGCTTTCAGGCGGTCGTCGGATCATCCAAATTTAAGTTTTCCTACTACATAACCGGGTTCCTGATTTTACTCGGCGTGACACTGGGAAGATTCATCTGTGGTTTTTTGTGTCCGTTTGGATGGTTTCAGGATTTGCTTCACAAAATCCCCGGAAAGAAATTCTCCACGGCCAGACTGAAGCCGCTGCGGTATCTGAAATATATCATCCTTGTTGTTTTTGTGATTCTTCTGCCGATGTTTGCAACGAATTCGATCGGGATGGGAGATCCGTTCTTCTGCAAGTATATTTGTCCGCAGGGCGTTCTGGAGGGGGCGATCCCACTTTCCATCGGAAACGCCGCAATCCGGTCTGCACTGGGCAAGCTGTTTTCGTTTAAATTCGGTATTCTGATTACGGTTGTCATACTCAGCAGCTTGTTTTACAGACCCTTCTGCAAATGGATCTGTCCTCTTGGAGCAATCTATTCCTTATTTAATAAGGTAAGCTTTTTACATATCACGATTGAAAACAGCAAATGTGTCGGATGCAATCAGTGTTCCAGGGCATGTAAAATGGATATCGACGTGTGCCGGACCCCAAATCATCCGGAATGCATCCGATGCGGAGCCTGCATCAAGGCCTGCCCGAAGGATGCGATCCACTATCAGTTTATGGGAAAAACGTGTCAGAAAAAGGACACCGGAGATCAACAGTCAGAGATCAGAAACCATTGATCAGCAGCAGATCACGAAGCATCGAAGGATGATATTGAATTCTTGTTTTTTACATTATACTATCTTAAAAGGAGCCATAACTTATGAAAACCAAAAGAACTTTTATCCCTGTTTTTACACTCAGCGTAGCATTATTACTTACCGCATGCAACGGAAAAGAGGCTGCAGACACAAAGAAAACGCAGACAACCCAGACGGAATCCGGCACAGAAGCTGTTACGGGATCTGTTGCGGAATCCGGAACCGAAACGGCAGGGGCTTCCGGCACAAAGCTGGACGATTTATATCAGCAGGAGAACCAGATTTTTTCAGATCATGCGGATGTATGGAACAAGGTGTTTGGCATGATGAATAAAAGCACGGCTGATCCGAGCGGAAATTATGGGGATTATCTGGCAGACACGGTTGAAGCAACAAGGACTCTTTTGCTGAGGACGAGTTGAAAACACTAACGGATGATATTGAAACGATACGAAAAATCGAGGAACAGATAGCGGAATTGGAAAACGGCAATACAGCATCGGAAGATACCGATGCGAAAAACGATTCCGAAGAGGCATCTCCGTTCCGGGATTTCTCGGGCCAGGATTATGATGGCAACACCGTTGACGAAAGTCTGTTTTCCAAAAATGCGGTAACGGTCGTGAATTTCTGGTTTACTGGCTGCAAGCCTTGTGTTGCTGAGTTATCCAAGCTGAACGAATTAAACGATGCAATCAAATCCATGGGAGGCGAGGTTGTAGGCATCAACACAGAAACCTTCGACGGAAATCAGGATGCGATCAAAGAAGCAGCAGCGGTTCTTGAAAGCCAGGGTGCGAAATACCGCAATCTTTCCATTGACTCTGCTTCCGCGGCCGGAAAGTATGCTTCCGATATTATGGCATTTCCGACCACAATCTTAGTCGATCGGAACGGAAATATTGTAGGAGAACCGATGCTTGGTGGAATCGACAATCAGGAGAATTATGATACGCTGATGAAACAGATCCAGTCTGTGATGGATGCAGACAGCGCGAAGTAAGACGAGAGCTGCGGCAGCCGAAGAAAGCAAACGATACTGCAAAGTGGGGCTTGCGGATTGCGGAAGTGATTTAGGGCTTGACATTATAGGAAGGGAGTGCGAAAAAGCAAAGTTACGTTTTTTCGCACTCCCTTTTCATAACAGGATTTTTTTCAAATACATTTACAAGACGAGGTAGCGGGCAAAGGAAAAAGGAACGTTTCATTTTCCGTTTTGTTATGAATTGATAGTCCGTTCTGAATCCGCAGTTTCATGGAGATCGTCAGTGATTTCCTGACGTTCATATACCGGCATGAAACCCTGTTCTTCTATATCCGCAAATTTTATGTCTTTTAAAGTGTGAAGTAATTGTTCTGTGGTATAAGTCCCTTTCAAGGAGCGGTTTAATAACCGGAAATGTAACAAAGCAAGAAAGCAGGTGAGGAAATGAGCTTTAATCCGGTCTTCACGGTTTAAGTAAACGGGTCTGGCTTCAAAGTCTGTTTTCATAGTTCTGAAACAGTCTTCAATCTGCCATCTTCCTTCACTGACTTTTAGGATAGCTGCAACGTCATCATCAAGCAGATCTGTACATACAGCATAAATGATGATACAACTTCAAGTTTGCAGGGCAGGTGGCTATCATGGAGATGAAGAGAAATGGATGAGAGGAAAGCGTATTGGTTTGAACAGCCATATATGCCGCGGATGAAAAATATTGCGGTGGCTCCTGTTATTCTGGAAGATGGAAGGCTGTCCTTCTGTGTTCCGGGGGATGATGGTCCTCCGTGGTCCGGGGTGTGGAACCTGACTGGAAAGATTGTTTTGGACGGGGATGATTATATTTACGAAAGCATCGGTCACCTGGTTGGCTGGTGCTTTTTTCGTGGGGAAATGGAGGTGGCGGAATGACGTATGAGTTCGGGTCGAAGGAGATTGTGAAGGGTTCCGGATATATTTCCAGGCAGTGCTGAACCACATTGGGGTCAGACCCCATTACTGTTGTGGGAAACTTTTGGGCGGTTCCTGTTTTTGGGCTTGAAATTCGAAAAATCTTTATACAATCTTAATGCCATGGAAAAGGTATTTATACGTTTTTAAAACGGAAGTCTCTAAAATAAGGAAGAATCAAAAAGAAGGAGTAAAAAGAGAAATGTGGAGTATAAAACTGCGATACAGGAAACAATGGTCGTCGTTTGAAATTATCATTCTTGGATTTGCGGGGGTAATTCTGGCAGGAGCACTGCTTTTGATGCTTCCTGTGGCTTCGCGGGAAGGAAATGTAACGCCATTTACAGAAACACTGTTTACTGCAACATCAGCGCCTGTGTGACAGGACTGGCAGTCAGAGATACAGGAAGCTACTGGTCCGTCTTTGGACAGAGCGTGATTTTGCTGCTCATTCAGATCGGTGGTCTTGGTGTGGTTACGATCGCTGTTTCGATTGCGATGCTTTCCGGGAGAAAAATTTCCCTGATGCAGCGAAGCACGATGCAGGATGCGATTTCTGCCCCGAAGGTAGGCGGAATTGTGCGCCTGACGCGTTTTATCCTCAAAGGAACCTTTGGAATTGAACTGTTGGGGGCGTTGTTTCTTCTGCCTGTTTTTTTACGGGATTACGGCGGAAAAGGAATCTGGATGGCGTTGTTTCATTCTGTATCCGCATTCTGCAATGCAGGATTTGATCTTCTTGGAAAAACGGATCATCTGTATCCGTCCCTGACTTCTTATGTGGGAAATCCACTGGTTAATCTTACGATTATGGGGCTGATTGTAATAGGTGGAATCGGATTTCTGACCTGGGATGATATCTATACAAAAAAATACCATTTTCGTCAGTACTGCATGCAAAGCAAGGTGATCCTGCTTACAAGTCTGTTTCTGATTTTTGTTCCGGCGGCCTTCTTTTTCTTCCGGGATTTCGCTGGAATGCCGGTCAAGGAGCGGACGCTCTGCGCATTGTTTCAGTCCGTGACAACAAGAACGGCCGGATTTAATACGGCAGATCTTTCCGGGATGACAGGTGCCTCCCAGGCGATCATGATTGTTCTGATGATGATTGGCGGAGCACCGGGATCAACGGCTGGCGGAATGAAAATTACCACATTTGCCGTGCTGACAGCTAATGCGTCTGCTACGTTCCGTCAGAGAGAGGACACACAGATGTTTGGACGCAGGGTGGGCCAGGAGGTATTAAAAAATGCATCTACGATTCTGATGATGTATCTTTTTCTGGTGCTAATGGGAGGAATGGTGATCAGTGTGGCAGAAAATCTGCCGATTTCTGAATGTCTGTTTGAGACAGCATCTGCTGTTGGAACGGTTGGCCTGACGCTTGGAATTACGCCGCGGCTCGGTGTTCTTTCGAAAGGAATTCTGATTGCACTGATGTTTCTTGGAAGGGTTGGCGGTCTGACTCTTGTTTATGCTGCGATGCCGGGGAGAAAGAGCGCACATGCAAAAATGCCGCTGGAAAAAATAAATGTAGGATAAGAAGAGAGGAAGAGAAGAGATGAAAAATATTTTACTGATTGGAGTAGGAAGGTTTGGGAGACATATTGCCATGCATCTGAATCAGCTTGGACATCAGGTGATGGCGGTAGACCGAAATGAGGAACGGATCGATGCCGTGATGCCGTATGTGACAAATGCACAGATCGGTGACAGTGTCAATGCAGACTTTCTGCGATCCTTGGTGTGGGAAATTATGATGTCTGTATTGTGACGATCGGAAGCAGCTTTCAGGATTCGCTGGAAACCGCGTGTCTTTTGAAGGAGCTGGGCGCAAAATGGGTCGTGTCCCGGGCAGAACGGGATGTACAGGAAAAATTCCTGTTGCGGAACGGAGCGGATCAGGTTGTTTATCCGGAAAAACAGATGGCAAAATGGACAGCGATTCGTTACAGCTCGGATCATGTGTTTGACTATATTGAAATTGACAGTCAGTATGCGATTTTTGAGGTTGAAATCCCGGAGAACTGGATTGGAAAAAATGTCGGCCAGCTGGATATCCGGAAAAAATACGGTATTAATATTCTGGCAACAAGAAAATATGGAAAAACAGATGTTGCGGTGTCTCCGGAGACAGTTCTGGATGGCGATGCTACCATATTGGTTCTTGGTGAATATAAAGCGATCCAGAAATGTTTTCGAATCTGAAAGAGAGGTGATTTCTGTGTTAAGTGTAGGACTGCTCTTCGTTACCCTGGTCGGTTTTTTGTCTGGAGGTGTGCTCGTGGATCAGATAGAGACATTTTTCACGGAAAACAGAAGAGAGGAACCGGAAACGGGACAAAATTTCACGGAAAACAGAAAACAAGAACAGGGAACGGGAGAAAAAAAAGATTTCCTGACTATAGCTTTCTCTTCATTTATGATCTACAATAGGAGGTGGGGTGAGACAGTTGGAAAAGAAAAACAAAAAAAAGAGACATATCCTGGTGTGTCTGTCCTCTTCGCCATCCAATGAAAAAATTATTCGGACTGCGGCGCAGATGGCACAGGCGTTTCAGGCCGGCTTTACGGCATTGTATGTGCAGACAGCAGAAAAAACAGAAAAAACACCGGAGGATCTGGCAAGGCTGCAGAAGCATGTTCGTCTGGCAGAGCAGAGCGGGGCAGAAATTGTAACGACACACAGTGAGGATATTGCCCTGCAGATTGCAGAATACGCAAGAATTTCCGAGGTGACGCGGATTGTCATTGGAAAGAGCATGATGAAGCAGGGCTATTTCCATCAGCGAAGGGTGTGGACCGAGCGTCTGACGGATCTTGTGCCTGATCTGGAAATTCACATCATTCCAGACTCAGACGTGTACCGGAGATATCAGAAACGAAAAAAATTTCCGGAGTGGATGGAGCTGCCTTCCTGGAAAGAACTGATGCTTACGGTTCTGATTCTGGCTGCTGCGACCGGAATCGGAGAAATCTTTTTTCGGCTCGGTTTTACGGATGCCAATATTATTACGGTATATCTGTTTGGCGTCATGCTGACATCTATTCTGACCAGCGGTTATACCTGTAGTGTGGTCAGCTCTGTGGCAAGTGTTGTCCTGTTTAATTATTTTATGACAGAGCCAAGGCTTTCGTTGCATGCGTATGGTTCCGGCTATCCGGTGACCTTTGCGATCATGCTTGGCACTTCAATCCTGACCAGTACGCTTGCTTCAAAATTGAAAGAAAATGCAAAGCTTTCTGCACGAGATGCCTTTCGAACCAAGATTCTTTTTAATACCAGCCAGCTTCTGCAAAAGGCAGAGGATGCGTCAGAAATTTTTGATATTACGGCAACGCAGCTGATAAAGCTTCTGGGAAGAAATCTGGTTGTGGCGCCGGTAGAAAAAAAGAAAAACGGCATTGTGCAGGGAACTCTTTATAACGCCGAAACAGGAATAAAATCAGAAAAAGTTTTTAATGAGAAAGAACAGGAAATCCTGCAGTGGGTTCTGAAAAACCGGAAACGGGCGGGAGCTATGACAGAACGTTTTTCTGAAGAACCGTATCTGTACCTTTCCATCTATGCGGCACAGAACAGATATGGTGTGATCGGCATTTTCATCGGACAAAAGCCACTGGATGCGTTTGAGAACAGTATCCTGCTTTCTATTCTGGGAGAGTGCGCCATGGCACTGGATCGGGAACAAAGTGCGAGAGAAAAAGAAGAGGCGGCAGTCATGGCGAAAAATGAGCAGCTTCGGGTGAATCTGCTGCGGACGATTTCCCATGATCTGCGCACACCACTGACATCAATTCTCGGCAATGCAGACTCTTTGATCAGTAACTTTGACGCACTGGACGAAGGGATGCGGAAACAGATTTTTTCGGATATTTATGAGGATGCCGGATGGCTGATTGAACTGGTGGAAAATCTGCTTGCGCTTACGAAAATAGAAGATGGAAGTGTAAAACTGCAGTTATCCGATCAGGTGGTTGAGGATGTAGTCCGTGAGGCGCTGCGCCATGTAGAACGGCGGAAAAACGAACATAAAATTACGGTGGACTGCGGGGAAGATGTACTGCTCGCCCGCATGGATGCAAAGCTGATTGTACAGGTACTGGTAAACCTGATCAACAATGCAGTAAAATATACACAGGCAGGATCCAAGATCCGGATTACAGCCGGAAAAGAAGAAAAAAACGTATGGATTGCGGTGGAGGATAATGGACCCGGCATTCCGGCGGAGTGCAGGGAGCATGTATTTGAAATGTTCTATTCCGGAAAAAATAAGGTGAGTGACAGCCGAAGAAGCCTTGGCCTTGGCTGGCGCTGTGCCGTTCCATTGTAAATGCGCATGGCGGGGAACTGGTGCTTCGTGACTGCGCTCCGCACGGCTGTCATTTTCGTTTTACGCTGCCGCTCAGTGAGGTGAATTTAAATGAATAAGACATTGATACTGGTCGTGGAAGACGATACGCCGGTCCACAACCTGATTACGACAACACTGAAAACACACGATTATAAATAACCACATTGGGGTCAGACCCCATTACTGTTTAGAAATTTTGTTCTTGTTTTGGCAATTCTGACACTGCAGACTGTGCTGAATGACAATATCAAAACGGCAGAAGATGTTGAAACTTATCTGGGTCTTAACACCTTGGTCGTTGTTCCGGATTTTGGAAGCAAAAAGAAATCCAGAAGACGAAGAAAAGACTGAACATAAACACAGAAAATTAAAAAGGAGCATCTACGGTTTCGAACTTGAAACCTGGAGATGCTCCTTTTTCGTATGCTGCAGAATGAAAAATTATTCTCCCGCCACCGTCACATCCCGCAGCAGTACCGCACACGGTACCACGCGGTTGTTGAGCTGCTGTGTCTCTTTCGAGAAAGTCAGATTTTTCAGTACATCGTCATAACGGGCGGAAAGGGATCCGCTGGTTGTCGGATGGGAGGTGGTTCCGTCGCTCTCATATGCGAGACGGATCTCACCGCCGCAGGTGCCGCTTACGGCATCCATATCAAACGCACTGAAATCGGTGATTTCTATATGCGGCATGCTGCGCAGCTCGTCGAGTGTTTTCGAACCGCCTTCAACCACCATGTTGTTCATGGAAGTGGTATCTTTCATGCCGATATAATGGGCATGCTGAAGGCTGCCCCAGTAGGAGCGGCAGATGCCGTTTTCAAACAGAACGCGCTCGGCTGCCGGCATGCCGGTTTCGTCGTACGGCACGTTTTTGGCAGAGCCGTCGAGCGTCGGCACGAGGCGGATATTCAGCGGATCCGCATCCGCACCGGTGATGGCTTCACCGATTTTTGCCTTTGCGACGCCCATGTACTGATAAGAAGCATTGGTATGCATAGCAAAATACTGGAAGAAGCTGCCGACGGCATTTCCGGTCAGGAGAACATCGGCGTGCTCATTCTGGCGGGTCGGAACAGCATTCAGACGCTGGCGGCCGGTGTGGAACATTCCGCGCACTTCGGCGATGATCTTCTCGCAGATTTGTCGGAGAAGCGGAGATCCTTGTAGATCTCAATCTCATGATCATCCGTGCGGGAGTTTGTGACAACCTCGATCTCGCAGCCAAAGCCGGAGAAGGTGACATCGACACCGCGGGAATTGCGGATGTGTGTCTGTTTCTGGTTGACGAAAATCTCATAGGAGTTTACGCGGGAATCCTCTTCCGATTTGATTTCCTGCATGGCCTGCACCAGTTTTACGAGTTCAGAGGTAAGATCGCGGGAGGCATCAGGCATTCCATCATTTGCCGGTGCATCCGATGGCTCTGCAATCGGGTACCATGGGTTCTGCACGAACTGTGCAGCGAACAGCGCCTGGTCAATTTCCTGCTGCATTTCTTCGCGGGAAATGCCCTGGTGGATCTCTTTTTCTGCGCTTCCGCGGAATTTCCCATCCTCACTGTCGACAAAGACAGTCAGAAACGTGTGCGTTACTTTTTTCGCACGGCTCATGTCGAGCTTCTGACCGATGAAAAATGCCTCGCGGGATTCGGTCTGCTCTTCGCGGATCAGAAAGTCGCTGGTTTTGCTTGTTTTTAATACATCGTATAATTCGTTCATCAGCCTAACCTCACTTTACATTTCAGATACGGGCCGCCATCGCTGACTTTGACCCATTCTTTGTGACCTTTTCCGCACATGCCGGAGCCGAAGAGCTCTTCTTTGTCGGAAACCATGGAGATGCTCTTTAAGAGATCCGGAACGTAGCCGGTCAGGGTGACAGGAGATACGACTTTTCCGGTCAGCTTACCATCTTTGATCTCGCGGCCGAGTCCGACCATGCACTGGATGCCCCAGTGTTTCGGGTCTTCCATACCGGACTGAACGCTTTCGAGAAGATAGCCGTGATCAATCGAAGCGATCATATCATCGAGTTTGTCTGTGCCTGCGGTGAAGTAGGTGTTGGTCATACGGGAGTAGACTTGCGCTCGAAGCTCTCGCGTTTTCCGTTTCCGGTCGGCGTGGTGCCAAGGCGGAGTGCGCTTACGAGATCGCTGATGCCGGTAACGAGTGTACCGTGGTCGATGACCGTGGTGTCAGTGCCGAGCGTTCCCTCATCATCAAAAAGATAACTGCTGACCTGCTGTGCGCCGACTGCTCCGTCGTGCATGGAGGAGAGCTGGGAGGCAACAGGCTTGCCGATATACTCTTTGGCGAGTGCGCGGTCTTTGACAAACATATCCATCTCGACACCGTGGCCGAATGCCTCGTGTGCAATCACGCCGGTGACATCCGGTGCGGTGATGACATCGTACATGCCAGGGATGACCGGATCGGAGTGGAGCTTGTCGTACAGAACGGCGATGATTTCCTCAACAATCGCATCCATCTCATTTAAGATTTCCACGCCTTTCAGGCCGGAGCAGGAACGGTACGACATATTCTGTTTTCCGTTTTCTGTGCCGATTGCGGAAAGAGAGCCCTCCGAGAAAGCGTAGGACTGCATCAGATCCTTTTTGGAGGAGAGGAACAGCTTGTTGACACGGGCAAAGCTGACGGTACTCTGGAATTCCAGAATTCCTTCATGGGCAGCGCCGGCGTCGCAGAGCTTCCGAAGGTGGGAGAGAATCTCCTCTGCGGAGACGGTCTCCGGGTCAATCTCGATTTCATTCTGCATCGTTTTGGTGATGGCTTCTTCCTGCACGAGAGGAGACTCCATCTGCGCGATGCCGAGTGCCTTTAATGCCTGAAATTCGGATTTCAGCGCGGAAGTAATTTCCTCCGCAAGATCTGCGGCATCGGTGAGGTTGTTGAAGGAATATTCGGTGTAGGAACCGTCCTGCCATGCACGGACAACGAAGCCGCGTTCACA
>ENA-OQIG01000526-OQIG01000526.1-human-gut-metagenome-genome-assembly--contig:-NODE-526-length-21671-cov-8.187059_pt1 | contig 21671 bp, 19 predicted proteins | sample MGYA00242576_ERZ504741 | MGnify/ENA primary metagenome ERZ504741 (study PRJEB26092, sample SAMD00036436) | human gut metagenome | host: Homo sapiens | study: EMG produced TPA metagenomics assembly of... | reverse complement strand
GTATAATACTAAAAGAAGAAGTTTATAATGATGGTCTGATATGAGAAAGTCTTTTTTCCCTGGAACAACGGGAATCTTTGCTCTGTTTTTTGTTCCCTATATAGTTACAATTATTTTTAATGGTGCCAACACTACATTGATCAATAAAAAATTTAATGTGGAAATGCTTCTGCCGGTGATCGTTTCATCGCAGATTGAAGACAAATATGAACTTGAGACTATAAAAGCACAAACAATCATAGCAAGATCAAATTTTTACCGGACAATGAAAGAGGAGAAAAATCTGGCAATAACTTTATGTCAGATAAAGGAAGAGATGGAGGGGAAATCCCTGGCTTGTGTAATTTTACAGAATAAGTACGAAAAAGCAGTAACAGAAACAGAAGGAAAAGTCATTGTATGGAATAAAGAATTAAAGTTAGTTCCCTATCATGAATTAAGTGCAGGACAGACAAGAGATGGAATGGAAGTTTTCCACAACGAAGATGATTCGTATCTCAGATCCGTACACAGTCTTGTGGATAAAAATGCAAAAGATTATTTGAATAGTGTATACATAAATAAAAATGTCCTTCCGGAAAGAATTGAAATAAAATCCAGGGACAGTGCCGGTTATGTTACAGAAATTCTGGCTGACGGGAAAGTGTTGGAAGGCGAGGCATTCAGAAAAGGAATGGGACTCACGTCCTCAAATTTTACAATTCAGAAGTTTGGAAAGGAAATACGATTTTTATGTAGAGGAAAAGGTCATGGATTAGGATTCTCACAATATGGAGGGAATGAGATGGCAAAGGAGTCTGCGAATGCAAAAGAGATCTTACAATATTATTTTCCTGAGATGGATGTGCTGAACATAAAATCTGTAAATTGCTGAATAGATACGAATATTCTGGACACCCTATAGATATGAAGATGAAAACAGAGGTGAAAGGAATATGATGAATAACAAAGTGACAAGAATCATTGCCAATTCCGTTGGACTGGCCGCTGTAGCAGCATTGGGAATTACAGTTTATCAGTTAGGTACCTCCCCGGTCAAAGAGAAAACTCCTGAAGAAAAAACAGAAAATGTCGGTGAAAGTACACAGGATACGGAAGAACAATTGAGTGAAGATGCAGGAACGAATCATGTGGAGTCAGAAAATCAGTGGATATCCGATGACGGGGAAGATTTGGATGATACAAAGGTTACATTCCAAAAACAAGGAATGTATGGGGAAACAGCTCAGAATACTGTGGATAATAATGAATCAGATAATACTGCAGATGTGGATAAGACTGACAATGCTGTAAATTCTCAGCAAGCAGAAGAATCATCAGTAAATGCAAATATGAAATCCCAGACGATATCAGAAGATCAGGCAGATGAAGCAACAGATGTTTCGGCATCGGCCTGAATCTTGCGACAGTAAATTTTTCGGAAGATACATTAATGGAGTGGCCGGTGAATGGAAATGTTCTCCTTGATTACAGTATGGATCAGACTACTTATTTTCCGACGCTTGATCAGTATAAATTGAGTCCGGCTATTGCTGTCGGTGCAGTAGAGGGAGCACCTGTGGTAGCTGCTGTTAATGGCAAGGTTTATTCTATAGAGCAGAATGCGCAGACGGGTACTACACTGACAATGGAACTTGGAAATGGATATCAGGCTGTTTATGGACAGCTTACAGATCTGACAGTGTCAGAAGGAGATACAATTAAAAAGGGAACGACGATAGGATATATTGCACAGCCTACAAAATATTACAGCACAGAAGGAACCAATCTTTATTTTGCAATGAAAAAGGATGGAGAACCAATAGATCCGATTGAATATCTTCCATAATGAAATAGAAGAAAAAAACAGGGCTGCCGTAGATCGGCAGCCCTTAATTTGGTATAGGGCCAAGACAGTAACGTATAAACAGTACTTTGATATTTGCAACAGAAATGATATGTGTAGTATAATACAAAATATGTAGTGATTCAGCAGTTAACAATTCGTGGATATCAGGTTAGGGGCACACTAGCATCATAAAATACTGCTGGTTATAAAAATACTTTCGGAAATTATACAGACAGCATGAAAGAGGAGCTTTTTATATGAATATTAATGAGATTGCCAAACTGGCAGGGGTCTCCAGAGCTACCGTATCCAGGTATCTGAACAATGGTTATGTCAGTGAGGAAAAGAAAAAAAATATCAGCAGAGTTATTGAAGAAACCGGGTATCAGCCTTCTTCACAGGCGCAGAGGCTGCGTACTAAGAAGACAAAACTGGTCGGAGTAATTCTGCCAAAGATAGATTCCAATACGATCAGCCGGGAAGTTGCCGGAATCAGTGACATACTTACCAAAAAAGGATATCAGCTGATACTGGCAAATACAAATAACAGTGTTGAAGAAGAATTGAAATATCTTTCGCTGTTCAGGGATAATCAGGTCGATGGTGTTATTTTTATTGCCACCATATTGACAAAACAGCACAGGGAAATGATGAAGGGATTTAAAGTTCCGATTGTTTTACTTGGACAACAGCTGGATGGTTATCCATGTATTTTTCAGGACGATTATAAGGCTGCTGTAAATCTTACTGAACAGATGGTGAAGACAGGAAAGAAGTTTGGATATATTACAGTTACGGATAAAGATGAGGCAGTTGGCAGGCAGCGAAAATCAGGTGTGGAGAAGGTTCTTGGAGAAAATCAGATCACATTGGAAAGTGGATGTGTAAAATGCGGAAATTTCACATTAGAGTCAGGATATGAGAAAGCGAAAGAACTTTTTACGGAGCATCCCGATGTAGATACATTAATCTGTGCAACAGATACCATGGCAGTTGGAGCGGCAAATTGGCTGAAGGAGAACGGATATCAGATTCCTCAACAGGTTCAGATTGCCGGAATGGGAGACAGTTTTCTGGGAAAGATCATAGAACCAAAGCTGACTACTGTACATTTTTTTTACAAGACAAGTGGAATGGAATCAGCAAAAGTGCTGGTAGATTTGATAGAATCTAAGGAAACATCATCTGTACATAAAGAAATAAAAATGGGATGTAAGGTGGTACTCAGAGAGTCTCACCGAAATATATGACTGAACATGAAAGAGGAACTCTGAGGCAATCATCAGAGTTCTTTTTTCCGGATAATTGGATTTACATATATATTAAAGGGAGTGTTTTGGAAATAATATATAAAAAATGGATATAATATTTGTGATATGTTACATATTTACAAATAAAAAACGCCCAGATATAATAGCATATATGAGAACGATTCCATAAAAGTACATACAATCCATAGGAAATACATATTGGTGATCAGATAAGAAATATCGTGAGAGTGTAAGACATCTGCTGAGTTATAATCAGATATCAGAGTAAATTTGGAATGGTATAAGATGATATTAAGGTTAAAAGGTATTTTTATAAGATTAACAAGTGAAATTTGTTGAATATGTGAGAATTTCAAAGTGTACATTTATATGAGAACGATTCCATAAAAGGAGGATATTATGGATTACAGAAAAACAGCACAGGAGATATATGACCATATCGGTAAAAAAGAAAATATTATTTCCGCAGCTCATTGTGCCACACGTCTTCGCCTGGTTATCAGTGATAATTCAAAGGCTGATAAGGAATATGTTGAGAACATTGAAGGTGTAAAAGGTGTTTTCTTTGCGCAGGGACAGATGCAGATCATTCTGGGAACAGGTGTAGTTAATAAAGTATATGATGAGTTCATCCGGATTGCAGGAGTTTCTGAGAGCAGTAAAGAAGAGCTGAAAAAAGTTGCGGCTTCCAGGGCAAATCCGGTGCAGAGACTGATCAAGACACTTGGAGATATTTTTGTGCCGATTATTCCTGCAATTGTTGCAAGCGGTTTCCTGATGGGAATTATGGAAGCACTGAACTTCATGGTAAACAATGGATTTTTGAATATTGATACTAGCGGTTCTATTTATACATTTGCACAGCTTTTCAGTAATACGGCATATACGTTCCTGCCAATCCTCATCGCATACAGCGGTGCTAAAGTGTTTGGTGCAAACCCGTATCTGGGTGCAGTTATCGGTATGATCATGATTCATCCGAATCTCCAGAATGCATGGACAGTTGCCACAGAAGGTGTTAAAGCAACTCAGAAGTATGGTTTGGACTTTACTCTATTGATATGGTCGGATATCAGGGGCATGTAATTCCGGTTATCATTGCAGTATGGGTACTGGCTCAGATTGAGAAGAGACTTCACAAAGTAGTGCCGGCAATGTTTGATCTGTTTGTTACTCCGCTTGTAAGTGTCTTTGTAACAGGATATCTGACATTATCCATTATCGGACCTATCTTTGTTACTGTTGAGAACGGACTTCTGAATGGGATTCAGTGGCTGATCGCATTGCCATTTGGTATCGGAAGTTTTATTATGGGTGCGTTTTATGCACCGACGGTGGTTGCCGGTGTTCACCATATGTACACGATCATTGATCTTGGACAGTTGTCTAAATTTGGAGTTACTTACTGGCTGCCTCTTGCTTCTGCAGCGAATATTGCACAGGGTGGAGCCACTCTTGCAGTAGCACTTAAGACAAAGGATCAGAAGATTAAATCAATGGCAGTTCCGTCTGCATTAAGTGCCTGTATGGGAATTACTGAACCTGCGATCTTTGGTGTTAACCTTCGCTTTGGAAAACCATTTGTGATGGGATGTATTGGTGGTGCATTTGGTGCACTGTTTGCATCTGTTACAGGACTGGGGGCTACGGGAACTGGAGTAACCGGTATCTTTGGAATTCTTCTTTGTCTGAATAATCCGGTTTCTTATATTCTTATGTTTGTGATTGCATTTGGTGCTGCCTTTGTACTTACCTGGTTGTTTGGATATAAGGACACTAATGTTTCTGAAAAGACAGAAAGTGTTGAAGCTGTGGGAGATAAATCAACAACAGAAAAAAGCAATGCAGATGATTCTGTGCTTTATAGTGTATCAGAAGGAACTGCGATTTTGCTTTCCCAGGTAAATGACGCTACATTTGCTTCGGAAGTACTTGGAAAAGGAATTGCCGTAATTCCATCGAAGGGTGAAGTTGTTGCTCCATGTGATGCTGTGGTTGAGACTGTTTTTGATACCAAGCATGCAGTTGGTTTAAGTACGGAAAGTGGTATGGAGCTTCTGATCCATATCGGGATCAATACAGTGGAATTGAATGGAAAATATTTTACATCTCATGTAAAGAATGGAGATCACGTAAAGAAAGGCCAGCTTCTGGTTTCCTTTGATATGGAGAAAGTTAAGGCAGCAGGATACGATGTGACGACTCCTCTTATTGTAACGAATTCGGATGATTATAAAGATGTGAAAATTCTGTCGGAAGATTCGGTAACACCATCAGATAAAGTATTGGAGATTGTGAAATGAGTACGTTAACTAAAGTTCTTGAAAGAAATATAAAAGTAATTGAAAAGAACGCAAATCTGACAGAAGGAAGATTCCGGCTTGGACATCATCTGATGCCGCCGGTTGGATGGCTCAATGATCCGAATGGACTATGCTGGTATAAAGGCAGATATCATGTGTTTTTTCAATACGCTCCCTTTGATGTGGAAGGCGGACTGAAATTCTGGGGACATTATACAAGCGAAGATCTGGTAGACTGGAAATACGAAGGGACAGCTCTTTATCCGGATTCTCCTTATGACTGTCATGGTGTCTATTCCGGATCTGCATTGGCAGAGAGTGAAAAACTTCATTTGTTTTTCACCGGGAATGTAAAGATTGACGGTGATTATGATTATATTAATGAAGGACGTGAGACCAGTACGCTTCATGTAGAAAGTGAGGACGGAATTCATTTCGGAGATAAAGAAGAGATAATTTCTTTTGAAAAATATCCGGAAGAGTTTACCTGTCATATCAGAGACCCGAAAGTCTGGAAAGAAAACGACAGGTATTTTATGGTTCTTGGCGGACGTCTTAAGGGAGATAAAGGTGCAGTTCTGGTTTATGAATCAGAAAATCTGAAAGAATGGAAATTTAAACATATAATAACCACACCGGAAGCTTTTGGCTATATGTGGGAATGCCCGGACTATTTCGAACTGGACGGGAAGAAATTTCTGTCTGTATCACCACAGGGCTTGAAGAGGGAAGAATTTCGTTTTCAGAATATCTATCAGTCAGGCTATTTTCCGGTAAAAGAGGATGGCTCTGTAGATGAAAGAGACTTTCGTGAGTGGGATATGGGATTTGACTTTTATGCTCCACAGACCTTTACAGATAACAGCGGAAGGCGACTTCTGATAGGATGGATGGGAATGCCGGATGCAGAGGAGGAATATACCAATAAAACCATTGATGAAGGCTGGCAGCATTGTCTTACCGTACCGCGGGAACTGAGGGTAAAGGATGGAAAAATATTCCAGTATCCGGCAAAAGAACTGGAGAGACTCCGAAAAGAGAAAACAATTCTTGATGATGAAAAATCAATTGTTGAGGTTCGTGTAGAAGTAAATGAAGGTTTTGATCTGTTAATTGAAGATATTGCAGTGACAGACAGAAGTTTTCAGATCAGTATGGGCGGACAAATGCTCTTTAAATATGAAAATGAAATTGCGGAGATTGGATTTTCTGAAATTGCGGGTGCAGGAAGAAATAAGCGGAAAGCGAAAGTCAGTGAACTGAACAATATCCGGATTCTTGCAGATACTTCTGCAGTGGAACTTTATCTGAATGATGGAGAGATTGTATTCTCAACCAGATATTATCCGGATCGTGAAGATCTGCAGCTAAAGGTAAAAGGCGGAAAATTCAGGGGAAATCTCTGGAATCTTCGAAAAATGATATTCACAAAATAAGAAAATAAACGTATAATAAAGCAGGTGGGAAAGAAAATCCGCAGTCGGTTTCCCTGCCTGCTTTTTTGACATATTGGTATTTCTGGTGCTGAGAGATCTGGCTGTCAGAAAGAATATGTGTCCGGATGAGATACGTGTTTTAAACCGACTGTTTATTATAGAAACAGGGACGACCGCAAAAGATAGCAGTTGTCCTTTACATAAATTATAAAAAATTTCAAATAATGCAATTCCAGACAATAAGACAGTTGCTTGATTATAATATATGACTGTCGGGTGATTATGATGAATTATACTTACATTGTTAAATGTGCAGATGGGACTCTTTATACAGGGTGGACAAACTGTCTACAAAAACGTATGAAAGCACACAACGAGGGAAAGAACGGCGCGAAATATACAAGGACCAAAAGACCGGTTACACTTGTATATTATGAAGGATTTTCAACAAAAGAAGAAGCGATGAGACGTGAATATGAGATTAAACAATTTACCAGAAATAAAAAACTGGAGTTGCTGAGCTTCTGAACCCGTCAGATAAGGAGAATAAGAGAAAATGAAAAAGATGACAAAATGGCTTGCAGTATGCGCAGTATGTGTGATGGGCAGTGTTCCGGCCATGGCAGCAGAAGTACCGGATGTTACTGTAACACCGATCCCGATTGAAACACCTGCTCCGGATGTAACACCAATCGAGACACCTGCACCAACACCCATACCGGAGGTGAAAAATGGCTGGTATGAGTATGGAACAAAAAATAAGAAATATTTTAAAGATGGACAGTATCTTACAGGAATGCGTAAAATCCATGGTGAAGTTTATTATTTCAGTCCAAAAGGATTTATGAAAACCGGATGGATCAAATACAATAACAAGAAATATTATTTTGGTTCAAATGGAATACGTTACAGTGGCGTTAAGAAAATCAGCGGAAAATATTACTATTTCAGTGACAAGGGTGTTCTGAGAACGAAAACAGTTAAAGTTGGAAATACAATTTATTATTGTACAGAAAAGGGAATTCTGGAAGCCTGGAAAAAAGGAAAGACGATTTATTATCCAAATGGAAAGAAAATGAATTCCACCAAAGCGTATGAGTATGAGACTTTGCAGAGAGCAAAGGATGTTGTCAGCAAGATTACAAAACCGAGTATGTCAAAAAGTGAGAAATTTGAAACCTGTTTCAGATGGGTAATGTATCAGCATTATTACGATACCAGAAGAACATTTTATAATCAGACTGCATGGCCTGCGTTATATGCAAACGATTATCTGATACTGAGCGGAAAAGGCGGGGACTGTTTCTCAGATGCCTGTTCGTTTGCCTATCTTGCAAAGGCTCTTGGATATAAGAATGTTTATGTCTGCGTAGATACAACGGCAACTGACGGAAGCGGTCATTGCTGGGCTGAAATCGGAGGCAGAGTATATGATCCGCTGTTCGCAGAGGCGAAGAGCTATTATGGATATTTTGGCGTGGGATATGGATCCTATGGATTGTATCCGGAAAGAAGAGTAGCTGTGTAATATAAAGGCTTTCCTGCAGGAATTATGCTGTAGCAGAGAAAATTGTATTGTTAAGGGGTTGTAGCACCGGAAAAAATCCGGTGCTGCAACCCCTTGTTTTGTTTATTGGCAAATTGACGGTTATACAGGTAGTGGAGCAACAAAAAAGTACATGACAATGAAATGGCAGGCACTTCCAAGCATAACGAAGATGTGAAAGATCTCATGGGAACCAAAATTCTTATGTCTGGAATTAAAAAGCGGAACTTTTAATGCATAGATCACACCACCGATGGTATAAATGATTCCGCCTGCAAGAAGCCAGTCAAATCCTGCACGTGGGAGTGCATGGAAGATTGGAACAAATGCCAGTACACACAGCCAGCCCATGGCGATATACAGTACAGAGGACAACCATTTGGGACAGGTAATCCAACAGCCCTTTAAGATAATGCCGAGGACTGCAATACTCCATACCAGCGCGCACAGAATATATCCAATGCGGTTATGAAGAACAATCAGGCATACAGGAGTATAGCTTCCGGCGATCATCACAAAAATCATCATGTGATCCATTTTTCGCAGCCGTCGATTGACCTTCTCTGTAGAATCTACAGAATGGTAAATGGTACTGGCTGCATAGAGCAGAACCATGGTAAGGATAAAAATACTTAAAGCAACAATATGGAGCACATCATAAGAACGCGCTGCCTTGATAATAAGAGGAACTGCTCCGACTGCAGCGAGAAGAAGGGCAATACCATGAGTGATTGCACTTCCGGGATCTTTTAATTTAAATTTCATAAAAACGCCTCCATTCATTCAGATAAATACAATGAAAACAATATAACATAGTTTTAAAAACTATATATCAAGTATATAAATACTATAACACAAAAAACAAAAAATCAAGGGCTTATTTTGGAAATCAAAGAAATGTTTGTCCGGCAATGCAAATGAGTTACAGGGTTGCGAAGATGAGGAAAACAGTTGAATCTATATGATAAATCTCCTATAATACAAGTAAAGTAAGTGGTAAAGGAGACAGTTCCATGGGAAAAACCATAACGATATGTTTTACAAATAATAAGGGTGGAAGTGGAAAAACCACAACCTGTTCAAACCTTGGAGCGGCGATGGCTCAGGCAGGGAAAAAGGTTCTTCTGATCGATGGAGATATGCAGTTAAATCTTTCTCTTGCCTTTTTTCCGGAGAACTGGGTGCTGGAGCAGGCGAAAGGAGAGAAGAATCTGTATTGCGCAATCGGAAAACAGGAAGAGCTCAGCGGTTATGTGGTACATACTCCCTACGAAAATCTGGATCTGATACCATCATCTACATTGATGAGTTCTATAGAATATGAACTTTTTACAAAATGGCAGAGAGAATTTATCCTGCGAAAATGCATTCAGAAGATAAAGGATGCAGGAAATTATGACTATATTCTGATTGATGCACCTCCTACGCTGGGTGGTTGGGTGATGAATATCCTTTGTGCATCAGACAGGGTAATTATTCCTGTTGAGGCAAGTCCATGGGGAATGTTCGGACTTGCGAATATGTTTGAATTTCTTAATGAAGTAAAGCAGATTACTCCGGAACTGGAAGTTGCCGGAATTGCAGTGACAAAGGTAGATACAAGAAAGAGTTATTATAAACAGACAATGGAAACACTGCATGAACTTGAGGATATTCATGTATTTGAGCAGATCATCAGAGTGGACAGCTCTGTAGAATGGTCACAGGATAACAGTATTCCGGTTGTGGAATATAAAAAATCAAGCAGAAGTGCCAGGGAATATACGAGATTGGCAGAGGAGGTCATGGAATTATGTCAGTAGGCAGGGAGAGTATTCGGCGTGCAGCAAATGCAGGTGCCGGGAAAACCGTAAAGAAGCCCGTTGTATCCACAAAAGAGGCAGAGAAACCGGAAACAATATCTGTTACAGAAGAAAAGAAAAAAACAGCAAAAGGTTCTGTTCATATTAATGAGGAACTGCCGGTATATCTTCTTTAAAAGTTACTTGTAAGTGCTTGAGTATTTTGTTATTTTATAGAATATAATCAAGTGGTTGCGCAAAAAGTGGGGTATTTTATGGAAACAGAAGAAAAGAAGATATATACAATAGAAGATATCGCCCGGGAGCTTGGGGTAAGTAAGACTACGGTATCACGTGCTATTTCAGGAAAGGGAAGAATCAGTCAGGCTACAAGAGACAGAGTACGGGCATTTATAAAAGAACATGATTACAGACCCAATGTTGTGGCAAAGGGGTTGGCACAGCGTAAAACTTATAATATTGCACTGCTGATGCCGAAGGATTATGTTGCCACAGAGTTCCTTTTTTTTAAAGACTGTATGAATGGAATCTGTGAGATGGCTTCCTCCTATGATTATGATATTATTATTTCTATGATTGATGGAGCAGATGTATCGCAGATACAGAGACTGGAGGCAAATCGAAAAGTCGACGGGATCATTGTAAGCAGAGCAGTGGTAAGTTCCAAGGTACAGAAATATCTGAAGAACTGTAAGGAACCATATATATTGATCGGCCCGTCTTCAGATCCGGAAGTTCCGTTTGTAGATAACAAGAACCAGGAAGCCGGAAAAGAACTGACAAGTATTATGTTGATGAAAGGTTTTCGGAATCTGGCACTTCTGGGTGGAAATCAGTCCTATAATGTTACCGGAAGCAGATATCAGGGTTTTCTGGAAGCACATGAGGAAATGGGAGTTTCTGTTAACGAAAATCTAATCTTCATGGATACGGATAATCAGGCAGCAGTATCTGATGCTGTGAAGAGACTGCTTGAAGAAGGCGCGGATGGTATTGTCTGTATGGATGATGTGATCTGCAGCATGTGTCTGAGCAGTCTGAGGGAAAAGAAAATATCGGTTCCTGCAGAAATAAAAATAGCCAGTATGTATGACAGTAAGAATCTGGAATATAATAATCCACCGATTACCAGTATACGCTTTGATACGGTAAGACTGGGAAAGATGGCATGTGCGAAATTACTGAACATCCTCGGGGAGAAGCCTTTGGAGGATACGTTGACACTGAATTATCAGGTGATGCTGCGTGAGTCAACACAGTAGAAAAATGAAAAATCCGCTGTAATTATTGGAGAATCAATAATCAGAGGATTTTTTTTCATGGGAAATTACTTCATAATGTTTCTGTAACATAAAAAGTTCCCGGGCAGGATCGCATTGTGGAAGAGAGGAATTATGTCGCTGAAGCGACTCGCCACAGGCGGAGGAATCCTGCAAGCAGGATTCGTGTGTGTGTTTGAAAAATGGAAAAATCAGTCATGAATTGTGCGATATGACAAAAAAGAGATTCGAAATTAGATAATAATGGCTAATTGACTTTATTAATATAAAGGAATATACTAAAAATATGAACAATCGGTTGCGCAAACAAACTTGGAGTAATTGCAAACATATTCTGTAAGAAGAATGAAATCAAATCCCGTCTGCTTTGACTGAGAAAAGTAATGAGCAGCGAGAAGAGAGTGTTTTGAAATTGGATAGAGTTTAAATATGATAATGAAAAAGAAAACGATTGAAAATAGAGAGTTAAGAGGAGAACAGGTATGGACTTTAGAACGGATAAGCTGCTCCATGGCGGTGATTACAACCCGGAACAGTGGTTAAAGAGACCGGATATTCTGGAAAAAGATATTGATATGCTGGAGGAGTCTGGCTGTAATGTAGTAAGCCTTGGGATTTTTTCCTGGTCCACACTGGAGCCGGAAGAAGGTGTATTTCATTTTGGATGGCTGCAGGAGATCATTGATAAACTTTATAAAAGAGGTATTTCTACAATCCTGGCTACACCGTCAGGTGCAAGACCCAAATGGATGGCAGACAAGTATCCGGAGGTACTTCGTGTAGATGAAACACGCCACAGAGCGTTATTTGGATTCAGACATAATCATTGTTATACTTCTCCTGTTTACAGAGAGAAGGTACATATTATTAACAAAAAGCTGGCACAGGAGGTTGCCACACATTCGGGTGTGATCCTGTGGCATATTTCCAATGAGTATGGCGGAGAATGTCATTGTCCGCTGTGCCAGGAAGCATTTCGTAACTGGCTGAAAGAGAAATATCAGACTATTGAAAATCTGAATGATAAGTGGTGCACCACTTTCTGGAGCCATACTTATAACAGCTTTGATCAGATTGAGAGTCCATCTAAGATTGGCGAGACACAGCTTCATGCACTGAATCTGGACTGGAAACGCTTTGTCACTCATCAGACAGCTGATTTCATTCATCATGAGATCGCAGCACTGAGAGAGGGAGGAAGCACACTTCCGACTACTGCAAACCTGATGCACTATTTCGACGGCTTAGATTATTTTAAGATTGCAAAAGAGATAGATGTGGTTTCCTGGGATACTTATCCTACATGGCATAAAGAAGCAGTGATCGATACAGTTTATGATAATGGAATGTGCCATGACCTGATGCGCTCTCTGAAAGGAAAGCCGTTCTTCCAGATGGAATCCTGCCCGACTTCTACAAACTGGCAGAGTGTGAGCAAATTAAAGAAACCGGGAGTGCTTTTTGCACAGTCCATGCAGGCAATTGCACATGGTGGAGAGGGTGCTCTTTATTTCCAGATTCGCCAGAGCAGAGGTGCTTCTGAGAAGTTCCACGGAGCAGTGATCGATCATTATGGTGGAAATGATACAAGAGTGTTCAAAGAAGTTTCCAGAGTTGGAGCAACTTTGAAAGAAATAAGAGAACTGGCAGGAACAACTGTGAACAGTCAGGTTGCCATGATATATGACTGGGACAGCCAGTGGGCAATGGAGGACAGTCAGGGACCGAGAAATAAAGGTCTGCATTATCTGGAAGCAATGCTGAAATTCTACAGAGGTTTCCGTAAGCAGGGCGTGAATGTAGATATGATCGATATGACTTGTGATCTGGACAATTATAAAGTGCTGGCGCTGCCAATGGTTTATATGTTCAAAGAAGGTTTCGCAGAAAAAGTTCGTGCATTTGTGGAGAATGGCGGTGTGCTGGTGACAAGTTACTGGTCAGGAATCGCAGATGATACTGACAGATGTTATCTGGAAGGAACTCCGCATGGACTGATGGATGTGCTGGGAATCAGAAATACAGAGATTGATGGTCTCTATGACTGGGAAGAGAATTCTTTTGTTCCTGTGGCTGGCAATGAACTTGGACTGGATAAGACTTATACGTGCAAATATCTGTGTGATCTTGTGGAACTTCGCGGAGCACGTACCTTAATGACCTATGGAAGTGATTTCTATGAAGGATATTCCTGTCTGACGGTGAATGAATATGGCAAAGGTAAGGCATGGTATGTGGCAGCAGATGCTGATAAAGAATTCTATGGAGACTTCCTTGGAAAAGTGCTCAAAGACAGCGGCGTTTCCTGCGGAATCAAAGAAGAGATTCCGGATGCACTGGAGATTACAGTGAGAGAGAATGAAAATGTGAAATATTATATTTACCAGAACTTCGGAACAGAAAGCGTAGAGCTTCCTGTTCCTGAAGGAGAGGTAAAATGGATTTATGGCAATGACAGCGATAAACTTAAAGTTTATGGTCTTGCAGTTGCCAGGGTTATCGTGTAAAATAAATATCGATGGATGAGGAAATCCCTTCACTTTAAGCAGAGATTGATACTGCCTGGTGGAGGGGTTCTTTTTTACTCAGGTTTAACCGGGAAAATGGTACAAAAAGTTTTTAATTGTATCAGGAAAGGTATAGAAATATGATTTCAAGAACTCAGATCAGATATATGGCAAATTCTTCATCATATAGTAGAGGTGCAGAGCTTTATGCAGCAGGAAAAGTTCTGGATATGGATGTAAAAAATATGGGTGCATCTGATGAAATTGTTGCATCTGTAAAAGGCAGTGGAAGAAATATCTATGAAGTAGATGTATCAATCGATACAGAGAATGATGAAATTGATACCTGCTATTGTGAATGTCGGGCATATGCAGAATATGGTGGGCTTTGTAAACATTGTGTGGCGGTTCTTCTGCAATATAATGATTATGAAAATGATAGGGATAGTTATGATTATGGACAATCTGTAGAAAAAATTGTAAAAGGTGGTCTGACTCATACGATCAGAAAAGGAGTGCAGATGCATACCACGCCGGAATTGGCTTCATTATTGCAGAAGCAGGCAGTTGCGAAGTCTCTTCCACTGATTCAGGGAAGCACTTATGGAAAAGTAAGGCTGGAACCATATTTTAATTTTGACGGAAGAACATTTACAGTAGAATTTAAAATAGGAATTAATAAAATGTACGTACTGAAGGATGCATTTTCCTTTGATGTTCATATAGCAAATCAGGATGATTATAAATATGGGAAAAATCTTCAGTTTGTCCATACAATAGAATCCTTTGTCGAGGAATCCAGACCGCTTGCGAAATTTATCTGTAAATGGGCAGACAACAACAGGCAATTTCACAGATCCTCTTCCTATTATGGATACTATATGGGAACTCTGGAAAAGGTAAGGCATCTGGAGCTGTCAGGAAATGAACTGGCAGAATTTTTGCTTTTGATGGAAGGAAAGACATTGCAGGGAGAATCTATAGGAACCAGAAACACAACCTGGGAAATAACCAGAGAACATCTTCCGAGAAAAATGACCATAACAGGTGCAAAGCAGGGAATTGAACTGAAGGTAAGCAAATTTACGTGTGCGGCAAATACGGAACAGTATAAAATTTGCTTTTATGATAAAAAGATTTATATTGAGAATGTAGAAGAGCTTTTACCTGTTAAGGATTTTCTGGACAGTTTGTCTTTGATCCCCGGTGAGAAAGCGTTTATAGAAAATAAAGATGTACCGGCATTCTGTCAGGAACTTTTACCGGTGATCCAGAAGTTTTTTAAATGCAGAATGGTTGAATTTCATCCGGAAAATTATGGAATGGTTAAACCGGAGTTTCGATTTTATCTGGATGCACCGCAGGAAAATATGGTTACATGTAAGGCGACTGTTAAGTATGGAGACAGGGAATTTTCTTTATATACAACGGACGATATTGCAGCAAGGGATATGAATAGAGAAACAGTTGTCAGAAATGTGATCCATAAATATTCGAATGCTTTTAATCCATTTGAACAGTGTGCGGTAATTGCGGATGATGAAGAGATGGAATATGAATTTCTGACAGAAGGAATTCAGGCACTGCAGGCAGTGGGAGAAGTATTTATTTCTGATGCGCTGAGACGGATTGAAGTCCGGAATTCGCCAAAGGTTACAGTAGGTGTTTCCCTGAGTGGAAATCTGCTGGAGCTGAGTATGACAGCAGGAGATATTTCAAAGGAAGAACTGATTGACATTCTTTCCAGATATAATAAGAAGAAAAAGTTCTATCGTCTGAAAAACGGAGCTTTTGTAAATGCAGCAGACTCGGGTCTGGATACAGTGGAAGAACTCAGGGCAGGGCTTCAGCTGACGGATAAGCAGATGAAGCAGGATAAGATTGAAGTACAGAAGTACCGTGCGTTGTATTTGGATGCACAGTTGAAAGAGAATCCGGTTGTTTCGGCAGTAAAGGATAAATCTTTTAAGTCGCTGGTAAGAAATATGAAGACCATTGAGGATAATGATTTTGAGGTGCCGGAGAGCCTGGATAAAGTTCTGCGGGAGTATCAGAAACGGGGATTTCTGTGGATTAAGACATTGAATTATAATGGATTCGGCGGAATACTTGCAGATGATATGGGACTTGGAAAAACGTTGCAGGTGATTGCATTTCTACTGTCAGAATTTCTGGAAAGAAGGAATACTGTTGTTGAAAATATAGCAGTAAAAGAAACTGCAATGTTAAATATGCAGAGTGAAATTGAGACAGTGGAACAGGCGTGCAAGGCAGCAGAGGCGCAGAAAGCTGATGGAAAGAAGGCAGATGGACAAACTGGAAAGCTGCAAAGAAATACATTAATTATAGCTCCTGCATCATTGGTATATAACTGGAGCAGTGAAATTCAACGTTTTGCACCGGAGCTTACAGCAAAGATGGTGACCGGGACTGCAGCAGAGAGAAGACAGATCCTGGCAGAAGCAGATTCTGAGGATATTCTTCTGACTTCCTATGATTTGCTGAAAAGGGATATCAGCGAATATGAAGGATATAAGTTCAGATGTGAGATTATTGATGAAGCTCAGTATATCAAGAATGCAAACACTCAGGCTGCGAAAGCAGTAAAAGAGGTTCAGGCAGACTTCAGGCTGGCTCTTACAGGAACTCCGGTGGAAAACCGCCTGAGTGAATTGTGGAGTATATTTGATTATCTGATGCCCGGTTTCCTTTACAGTTATAAGAAGTTCAGGGAAGAAGTTGAAATTCCGGCAGTTCAGAATTCAGATGAAGATGCAATGAAACGTCTGCAGAAAATGATCCGGCCGTTTGTACTCCGAAGATTGAAGAAGGAAGTGCTTACAGATCTGCCGGATAAGCTGGAAGAGAATATGTTTGTACAGCTAACAGGAGAGCAGCAGAAGCTTTATGATGCACATGTGAAACGGATGATGCTGATGCTGGATAAGCAGTCCGAAGAAGAATTTAAGACCTCAAAGATTACAATTCTGGCAGAGCTGACAAAATTGCGCCAGATCTGTTGTGATCCGTCTCTTATTTTTGCAGATTATAAAGCTGATTCTGCAAAAGTGGATATGTGCCTGAATATGATCAGTAATGCAGTGGAGAGCGGACATAAGATTCTGTTGTTTTCGCAGTTTACGACAATGCTTGACCATCTTGCGAAGCGCCTTGAAGAGGAGAAGATCAGTTACTATATGCTGACTGGTTCTACAAGTAAGGAGAAGCGTGCACAGATGGTAGAGAACTTTAACACAGATGACACACAGGTATTCTGTATTTCTCTGAAGGCAGGAGGAACCGGTCTGAATCTGACGGCAGCAGATATTGTAATCCATTTTGACCCATGGTGGAATCTGGCAGTGCAGAATCAGGCAACGGACAGAGCACACAGAATTGGTCAGAAGAATGTAGTGAATGTATACAAGCTGATCGTGAAGGATACGATTGAAGAAAATATTTTGAAACTGCAGGAAAAGAAACGTGAACTGGCAGATCAGATCCTGGAGGGCGAAGGGCTTAACGGAGGCAGCTTCACAAAAGAGGAACTGATGGAATTACTTTCCGGGAAATAACCGCTTGATTGCAGTTAAATGGCATTTTTTGTAAATACACAAATGTATATTCTCCCTGTTTTTCCACATAATAACCATACAACACATGATATGGAAACCGAAGGGTACAAAGACAGTAAACTTCGATAAAAGGAAAAACAGGAGGAAGAAAAGTGCATGAAAGCGACAGGAATTGTTCGACGCATAGATGATCTGGGGCGTGTGGTCATTCCTAAGGAGATCAGAAAAACGCTGCGGATAAAAGAGGGGACACCACTGGAGATTTTTACTGACCGGGAGGGGGAGATTATTCTGAAAAAGTATTCCCCTATCGGAGAACTGAATGTTTTTGCAAAGGAATATGCAGAGGCGCTGGCGCAGTCAAGCGGGATGGTAGCGTGTATCACAGATCACGATCAGGTAGTGGCTGCTGCGGGACAGGGAAGCAGGGAATATATGGGAAAACCTATCAGCAAAGCTCTGGAAGATGCGATCACGGAAAGAAGTTCTGTGTTTGCTAACGGAAATGACAGAAGCAGGATACCTGTGACTCAGGAACAGAGAGAACCTTTGTATTCCCAGATCATGCAGCCTATTATCAGTGCAGGAGATACAATAGGATCTGTGCTTTTACTGGGAAAGAATGAAAAGGATGTGATGGGTGAATCAGAGAAGATGCTCATCAGAACAGCAAGCGGATTTCTGGGAAGACAGATGGAACAGTAAAATTAATAGAATCTTCAGCAGCTTAGGGTAGTGTACCGACAAGTTGATTTCTCGAACAATCTTGCGTCTAAATTTCTTATTTCCGCGTTGTCGTCGGTCGCCGTAGCCACCGCTACGCCTCCTTCCTCCGCCTTGAAATAAGAAAATTTATCCTGCAAGATTGTTTCAAGAATCAACTTGTCGGCACACTAGCGGCTGAGGATTCTTTTTTGTATAATAAGAAGCAGTTATGATTTTCTGGAATTGTTATAGTAATAAAATTGTTATGGCAATGAGAGGTGGAAAGGAGACATATTATATGGCTGCAATATATCTGGCACCGTTTTATCTGTTGGTGTGTGTATATATCCTGCTTCGCAGCCTGCACTGGTTTCAGGTATTGCATACGGTTTTTCGGAATGTGTGGGTGTGCAGGGGGATTGGACTTGTATATTTATTTGTAGTGTTTAGTATACTGATCGCATTTATGGCACCTGCATCAGGATTCAGGAGATTTATGAAGCTTCTGAGTAATTACTGGCTCGGTGTTTTGATGTATACACTTATGACTCTGGGAATCGCGGATGGATTGAGACTGTTACTGAAATATCCTCTTAGAAATTTTGCCTTTCCGGGGCGAGAATTGCTTTTCAGCAATATGGGAACTGCTGTTGTGGGAGCTGTCTGTGCGGTGATCATTTCAACAGTCAGTATTTACGGAGTGCTCAGTGCCGGAAATATACATACAACGAAGTACAATATTTCTGTTGATAAAAAGGCAGGAAATATGAAGGAATTAAATGTGGTTCTGATCGCAGATCTTCATCTGGGATATAATATTGGATGCAAGCAGATGGAGCAGATGACAGAGAAGATCAATGAGCAGAATCCGGATCTGGTGGTAGTGGCAGGAGATATTTTTGACAATGAATATGAGGCACTGGATGATCCGGAAAAACTGGCGGAGATATTGAGAGGGATTCGGTCGAAGTATGGCGTGTATGCATGTTACGGAAACCACGATATCCAGGAAAAGATTCTGGCGGGATTTACCTTTGGCAGTAAGGAAAAGAAAGAGAGTACCCCGGAGATGGATGAGTTTCTGGAGAAAGCGGGGATTACGCTTCTGAGAGATGAATATGTGCTCATCGATGATTCCTTTTATCTGTATGGCAGACCGGATTATGAGCGTCCCGGACGGGGGATTGATAAACGAAAGACTCCGCAGGAAATCACAGAGGGTATGGATGTGTCACTGCCAGTGTTGGTTATCGATCATGAGCGAGAGAACTTCAGGAACTGGCGGATACAGGTGTGGACGTAGATCTCTGCGGACATACCCATGACGGACAGGTATTTCCGGGAAATATTGTGATCAGATTCTTCTGGGAAAATCCCTGTGGTTATCTGAAGAAAGGAAATATGCATAATATCGTTACATCCGGTGTAGGGCTTTTTGGACCAAATATGAGAGTTGGGACTAAAAGCGAAATCTGTGATGTCAGCATATGTTTTAACTGAATCAAAAAGTAAGTCCCCGGCTTCAACTGCCTGTTGATTTTTGCGGTTGGAGCCGGGGACTTGTCTGTTTTGTTACTCTTAATCTGAGTTTATGCTCAGTCGAGAGCTTTCTCACTTATTTCTTCCAGAAGGTCTTTTTTCAGATCCCAGAGTTTCTGAGAAAGGTCTACATATACTTTCTGAGGATTTACGAAACGTCTGGATTCATCCCAGAGAGTATTCTGCTCTTTCTGGCAGTATTCGCGAAGCTCCATAACAGATGGAGATTCATAGACCCGTTTACCTTCTCTGATGACAGGAACGAGAAGTTCGCGTACTTCATAGGTTCCGCCGAGAACTTTTGTCTTTTTCCAGGTATCGATTGGATCAAAGAGAACCATGTTCTGGTCTGCATCAAGCTTTTCATCAGCAAGGCAGATAAGATCTGCCTGATTTTTCCGGTTTTCTTATTATAGAGACGATATACGGTTTTATTTCCAGGGTTGGTTACTTTCTCTGTGTTTTCGGAAAGCTTGATCTTAGGTGTAAATTCGGTACTGTCTGCATCTTTGACAGCAGCAAGTTTGTATACACCGCCGAATGCAGGATTATCGTTGGCGGTGATCAGTCGTGTTCCGACACCCCAGGAATTAATCTTGGCATCCTGAGCTTCAGGCTCTCAATGAGATATTCGTCCAGATCGCTGGAAGCGGAAATAACTGCATCGTCAAATCCGGCAGCAGCAAGCATCTTATATGCTTCTTTGGAAAGGTAGGCAAGATCACCACTGTCGATACGGATACCGTATTTGGTAAGCGGAATACCTTCTTCGCGCATTTCCTCAAATACACGGATTGCATTTGGAACACCGGATTTCAGGACATCATAGGTATCTACCAGTAAGGTGCAGGCATTCGGATAAAGTTTGGCATAGGTTTTGAATGCGGTATATTCATCCGGGAAGCTCATGATCCAGCTGTGTGCGTGAGTTCCAAGGACCGGTACGTCGAACATTTTGCCTGTGAGAACACAGGAAGTACCGGCACATCCACCGATGATTGCGGCACGTGCGCCAAAGATACCTGCATCCGGTCCCTGGGCGCGACGCAGACCAAATTCCATGATCGCATCACCCTTTGCAGCATAGCAAACGCGGGCTGCTTTGGTAGCAATGAGCTCTGGTGATTGATGATATTCAGGATTGCTGTCTCTACAAGCTGAGCTTCCATGATAGGTGCTACGACTTTGACAAGCGGTTCTCTTGGGAAGACAACTGTTCCCTCAGGAATTGCATAGATATCACCTGTGAAACGGAAGTTGCTTAAATATTCAAGGAAGTCCTCTTCAAAAGTATTCAGACTTCTGAGATATTCGATATCTTCATCTGTGAATTTAAGATTCTCAATATATTCAATCATCTGTTCCAGTCCGGCAGTGATGGCAAATGCACCTCCGCATGGATTGGTACGGTAAAACATATCGAAGATAACAGTCTGGTTTGTTGGGTTCTTAAAATAGCCCTGCATCATAGTAAGTTCATAAAGGTCTGTGAGCAGAGTAAGATTATTAGCTCTCATATATAGCTCTCCTTTTGGGTTCATAATAATATCTCGGGTGTAACTGTTTATCGCAATTTACAGATATCAGGCCAGGGCTGAATAGCTTTTGACCTCAGTATCATAATATATAGTCTGGAGAAATTATTATTAAGATTTCCTGCTGCTTTGATCTCTATAGCAAGTTTCTAGTGTGCCGACAAGTTGATTCTTGAAACAATCTTGCGTCAACCTGTCGGCACACCAGTTACGAGAATTGTTATATTTAAGAAAGAGTATATCAGAAGCAGCAATAAGTTTTTATTGATTATAGCATAATTTTTCCCAGAGTACATAAAAAAACTCCGGGAAATAGGCGGTATTTTCATGTTTTTGAAGAAAAA
>ENA-OQIG01000525-OQIG01000525.1-human-gut-metagenome-genome-assembly--contig:-NODE-525-length-21734-cov-3.513167_pt1 | contig 21734 bp, 29 predicted proteins | sample MGYA00242576_ERZ504741 | MGnify/ENA primary metagenome ERZ504741 (study PRJEB26092, sample SAMD00036436) | human gut metagenome | host: Homo sapiens | study: EMG produced TPA metagenomics assembly of... | reverse complement strand
AATGTTCTTTTCTTTTTTCATGTTTTACTTCCAAACCTCCTGCCTGTGGCATTTCTCATCTTATTTCTGATCCTGTTTCCGGCCTTAAATACAGGATCTACTGATTGGAATGTGCCGTGTCATTTAACTTCTGATACCAGCTGTCATACCATTCTTCAAACGCAGCATCGCCGGTAAATTCTGCAGCTGCTTCTGCTCTTGACATTCCGGCTGCTACCATTTCATCTACTTTTTCTTTATCCTGGGCAGCTTTGTCGGAAAGATCATAATCCAGGATATTTCTGGTGGCATATCCGTTTTCAAAGCAGTTCGGGGTATAAAAATGAATGGACTCATAGGCATTTAAAATACTGCTTAAACACTGATACGCCTTAGCTATTTACTTTCAGGTCTTTTTCTTTGATCACTTCATCTAACGCTTCCATGGAATTGGCATCCTTGCGCACCGGCAGATAGGCAGACTCACATACATAACGGAGATTATTTTCTTTTCTGGTAAACCATTTTAAAAACTCACAGGAGGCATATTCATGCTGGGCATCTGACTTTGTCACTGCCATTCCTGCGCCCTGCTGTACATTGATCTGTTCGCCTCCCTCTAATACAGGAGGCTGCATTACCACATAATCAATGGCATGGCTGTCCTCATCGGTTACTACCTGATCCGGGAAGTACATAGAAGATGCGCAAGAACCGGTGTAAGCCAGGATATCCCCTGTTTTCACATCATCTGAACGGAATTTTCCCATACTTGCAAAATAGCCATTTACATAAGGTACATAATAATTGTCCCACAGGCGGCGGACTTTTTCTTTGTCTGCCTGGATCGTAACCTGACCGTCCTTTACGTCAAAGATATCTGCTCCTAACTGTTTCATGCCAATAATAAAGTAATTGGACATGGAGTCTCTTCCGTAAAATGCTTTTCCATCATCAGGATATCCGGGGTCAAACTGTCGGTCCACTCATAGTAACGCTTTGCAACGTCTGCCACTCCATCTAAAGTAGAAAGTTCCTCTAAAGAAGAACCGGTAGCATCTGCAAATGGCTTCCAGTCTGTTTTATTGATCATCATGATCTCTGTAGACTTTGCTACAGGGAAGAGATAAAGAGAGGTATCATCATGGAAATAGCCTTCTTTTATGTAAGAGTCCACATATTCAGACAGCTCTTCCTCTGTAAAATAAGAAGACAGATCCGCCAGTTTATCCTCTTTCTGTACTGCATAGGCAGTATCTGCGTAGGTAGAGAAAATATCCGGCAAAGACTGGGCACCTACAGCACCGGATACTGCATCTGAAACCGCCTTTTCCAGATCAGATACAGATCCCTGGGTATATCCTTCTACATAAATACCCTTGTCTTTTCCCTCTGTAGCGTTAAATTCAGAAACCAGCTGGTCAAAGGCAGCCTGTTGTGCCCCATTATAATAATGCCAGACAGTAAGGGAAACCGGTTTACTTGGGTCCAGTTTCACCTTGCTGCCTGGCGCAGTTGTTCCTGTATTCGTATTGCATGCTGTTAAAAGAATTGCCGTTCCTAAAGCGGCTGCTGTCCATGTCAAAAAACTTTTTTCCATAATGTGTCCCCCGAACCGATCGTGTACAATCTGTTTTTTAACACTATTATAACGAAATTGACAATAACTTTCAATGAAAACACAGGGGATTATAACTTTCCATTTGATTTTTGCTCTGTCAGCACTTTTAAGATCCGTTTGCGGTTGCTGTTTAAGTGGGTGATCATTGCATATCTTGCTCCCTGGGCATCTGCAGATGAAATGGCATCTGTGATCGCCTGGTGCTGGTCCACTGTTGTTTTGGCAAAATTATTTTTTGTCATCTGCACAAAAATCGGAATTCCTTTTACCACGATCTCCATAAGATTGCAAAGGGTCTGGTTATGGGTGCAGGCTGCCAACTGCCTGTGTACTCAATATCCGCAGCAATATGATCTTTTCCTTGGACAACCAGGTCTTCTACCTTCTTCTGGATCTGCTGAAGTTTCTGACAATCAGCATAATCTGCATTGGTAGCTGCCATAGCTGCCACTTCCGGTTCCAGCATCAGACGTACATCTACAAATTCCAGACCAGTCTGGAACAGATTTTCTTCACTGTTTTCCTGAAGTCCTATAGGATCATCATTTACCGCCGGTGATGCCTGGGAAGCTTTTTCTTTCTTAATATAAGTGCCGCTTCCACGGATCACTTCTACTTTCCGGAAAAACCAGAAGCTTGATCGCTTCCCGCACCGTACTTCTTCCTACTCCGCAGATCTCAGCAAGCTGAAATTCGTTCGGAAGCTTATCTCCTACCTTTAATCCATTACCTTCTATGTATCCCCTTATCTTCTCTGCTGTCTGCTCCGGCAGCAGTTTCTCTTTTTGCGTCTGTCGCACGCGACCACCTCCCAATTATATCAAAAATACCTGATGTTTATCCGTCGTTATTTCATGATATAACTAACAAACCATGAATGTCAAGCCCATAACACCCCCCTGGGTGTTTTAAAAATGGACGATTTTGGAAAGGGGCACTGCAGCCCGACTGATCGTCTTACTACAGCACCCCTTTTCTAAGTGTACTATTTAACTATCCCACCTGTGAGGACATCATCATGACTTAACTAAGAATCCGCCGTCTACAGGGATAACAGCACCATTTAAGTAGTCACTTGCATCAGAAGCCAGGAACAGTACCGGTCCCTTAAGGTCATCTGGCAGTCCCCAACGTGCTGCAGGGATTCTCTTGGTGCACTCGTCTTTTCTTTCCTGAGTCATGTTAGCGCACATTTCAGTATCCATATATCCAGGAGCAATTGCGTTGCAGCAGATATTGTGGTCAGCACAGTCAGATGCAAGGCTCTTGGTCAGCATTGCTACAGCACCCTTAGCTGCTGTGTAAGCAGGAACAGTTGTACCACCAAAGAATGCGTTCATGGAAGCGATGTTGATGATCTTTCCGGTGCTGCCTTCCTTATCTTTCATAACCTGAACTGCCTTCTGGCACATAAACCATACATGGTTTAAATCAACATCAATAACCAGTCTCCATGCATCCTCCGGGAATTCCCATGGCTCGTAACGTCTCTGGATACCTGCTGCAGGGATCATAACATCCAGCTTATTTCCCAAGATCTCCATAGCTTCTGCGAACATACGGTCGATCTCTGGCTTCTTGGATAAGTCACCTGCTACTGCATGTGCCTTGTAACCCATCTTGCAGTATTCATCTGCAACTGCCTGCAGCTTTTCTGCCTGAAGGTCCATTAATACAACCTCAGCACCATTCTCTAACAGACCTTCTGCCATACCTCTGGAAAGTCCCTGTGCTGCACCGGTAACGATGCACTTTTTGCCAGCTACGCTGAATTTTTCCTTGTAATCAAATGCCATTTTTTTATCCTCCTATAATAATATATGGTGGCCAGCTCCCGTGATACGGGAGCGGAATGTATAAATATATTTTGATTTTCCCCGGTAAACCGGGGAGATTGGTGTAAGAACCCGGGGATCCTTCATCCTTTATGGAGTCTGCAATGCTCCGTCCCTGCGTCTTGTCTGTGTCCATGTAGTCACAGTATTCTCACAAGGATATTTTGCAGCTTCTTCCTCATTTAAGTCAACGCCTAAACCAGGTTTATCATTTGCATATACATAACCATTGTCAAACTCAGGCAGTCCCGGGAATACTTCAAGGAGAGCACCATGTGGTCCCTTTAATTCCTGGATAACAAAGTTTGGAGCTCAATGCCGGACCATTCCTGTACACCAAAGTTTGGTGCTGCCAGGTCAATATGGATGTTTGCTGCATGAGCCAGAGGAGACATGTCTCCAGGTCCGTGCCATGCAGTGCGTACACCAAACTGTTCTGCAAAGATCTGCAGCTTTCTTGCCGGTGTAATACCGCCAACCTGACTTAAATGTACGCGGATGTAATCGATCAGCCGTTCTGAGATAAGTTTTCTCCACTCAACAGGATTGTTGAACAGCTCGCCTTCTGCGATTGGTATGGAGGTCTGCTCTCTCATTCTTGCTAACCAGTCTGTCTGCTCGATCGGTACCGGATCCTCTAAGAATAACAGATCAAATGGCTCCAGCTCTCTTGCCAGCTTAATAGCTTCAATAGGAGCAATACGTTCATGAACGTCATGTACCAGATTGATCTCATATCCTAATTTGTTTCTGATGCCTTCAAACAGCTTTACTGTATTGCGGATATAGCTTCTGGAATCCAGATAAACACCTGGCTGGGCGCCCTTTGGTGCAGTTGCCGGCGTATTTCCATAGCTTTCGCCGCCGTAACCACCGCACTGGCAGCGGATATTGGTAATACCCATTTCATGGAAACGTTCAATATTTTCACACAGCTCGGAAAGATCGCGGCCATCTGCGTGACGGTATACAGGAATACCTTCCTGCACTTTCCGCCAAACAGCTGGTACAGCGGCATATTTGCCATTTTTCCCTTAATATCCCATAATGCCATATCTACGCCGGAAATAGCATTATTTTCAATGGGGCCGTTTCTCCAGTATCCGTTCTGGTTCATCAGCTGCCACAGATCTTCAATATTCTCTACATTTCTTCCAACAAGAAGAGGCTTCAAATATTCTTCTACTACCAGCTTTACAGCCAGGTGGCGGTAAGCAAAGGTTCCGCAGCCCAGTCCGTAAAGTCCCGGCTCGCTGGTCTCAACTTTTACCACCACAAGGTTGATGCCTTCCGGCGCTGTGCAGATTACCCGTATATCACGTATGGTTACTGCCATTTTACTATCCTCTCTAACTTACATTCTAGGTTTTTAACCCTTATAGTCTTCCAGATCCTGGATTGCCTGATAGATCATCTCTTTTGTTACAGGATAAGGTGTATGGGTCATTTCCTGGTTTGCCATTGTTGCTTCAAGGACATCCTCTAACTTGTCATCCTTTTCCAGCTCCAGATCAGCCAGGCATACAGGCAGGTCAATAGACTTATTTACGCCATAAGCCAGTTTCAGCTTATCCCAGTCCTTATCTACCATAAGATTTACCAGTGTGCCGTAGGAAACTACCTCACCATGGAGATGTTTCTTTTCAATATGCTCTCTCTTGGTCAGGCCATAGAATAAAGCATGTGCAATACCGCCATTATAATTTGGATGAACAGAAACAGATACAACACCTGGGGAAACAACAATATTTAAAATGGTGTTTTCAAGTTCTTCACTGTTTCTTCCTGCTTTTGCATCATCCATTGCCTTCTTCGCATCCTTAACCATTGGATAGAAGCACATCTGTCCTGCTGTGATACCAAACTCACTGCCAAAGCTTAACTTCTCCCAGCCTTTGCAGACCAGCTGGACTCTACATGCTTTGCCATGCATCGCCGATACCAGCCCACAGGTATTTAACAGGAGCTGCTAAAACCAGTTTCGGATTGATAAAGCAGTGTACCGGTACTTCCTTTAATCTTGGGATGTCGCAGAAAGAACCATCCTCATGGTACATAATACTGATCTGGGTAACAGGAGCACAGTTAGACGCAATGGAAGGAGCGGTAAATACCGGTTTTCCAAGGTGATCTGCAGCCAGCTTTGCTGTATCGATACATTTTCCACCGCCTACTGCAAGGAGCATATCTGCTTCCTGTACTGCAGGATCATTTGAGATCTTATCAGCGTTTTCATGGGTTGCATCATGTCCATACAGCCATTCTGTAGTAATCGTAAGACCTGCTTTTTCCAGTGCAGGAACTACATATTCCCTTGCTGCCTTCCATGCTCTTTCTCCGTGGATCACTGCTACTTTTTTTCCATATCTTCCCATTTCATCATGGAAAGCGTCAAATGCATTCTCGCCAATGGTAAACGTGGAGAAAAAATTGAATCCATTGCGTTCATGTCTCTGCCTCCTAAATATAACTCTTAATTTTACTTTATTTCTGGCCTAGTTCATTTCTGCGCGCTTCGGGTCCAGACTGCCAGATCATAACGACGACTCTTGTGGGAATGTGCTGCCAGTACCCATAAATATGTATTTCTGGTTCCCGGTGCAGCTACTGTAGGATGGTAACCTCTTGGTGCCAGGATCATAGTACCACTCTTAACAGTATGAGCTACTACTCCATGGGTATCTCCTGGTTCTACATAGCTTAAATGCAGTCCAAAATGAGGATCATCCATATCAAAGTAGCAATAAACCTCTTCCAGATCCTTTTCATGCTCATGAGGCGGCCAGCTGGTCCATGCACCATTTCCGCCCCAGGTCAAACCTACTAACAGTCTGGAAGATGCTGTACCTGGATCGATGGTCATAAATACCTCTCTCTGGCTGACGCCGGAGCCATGGATCTGATGGATCTCACCAATAGGCATGGTCAGGTCACATTTACGGAAAAATGGTTTTCCATATCCTTCATCAACAGCACCTGCAATGTAGAAAATACAGTCTTCTTTTGCTGTAATATGTACTTTCATATTGCTTACTACATAGAAGGAATCCAGCTTATCACAGGTTCCTGCATAACCGTCCCAGGAAAAATCAGCTGCACCTTTGATACATACAGCATCCATTTCCAGTTTTCCGGTCTCCAGATCAAAACTCTTTCCTGCGGACAGGTTTAAACGGTAAATATACTCCTGTTCACAGTCTGCCTTTCCTGGTGCAATGATCTCATGGAATCCTTCTTCACAGGAAGAATCAAACTTCCAGCCTTCCATACGTTCTTTTGTTATTTCACCTTGGATCATGATAAACCTCCTGTTATACCTGACCAGCCTTTTGCTGATCATGTTATGTGATTATTTATAAGGCCGCCTGCAGGCGGCCCCAGTTTTTAAAATTAAATAAGCATTGTACAGAAACCTCTTGAGAATACGCACAAGAAGAATACTGCAACATATCCGATCAGGAATGGGATCTCTGCCTTTGCAATGTCTCCCATTTTCAGTCCTGATACAGTTGACGCTGAGAAAATGTTAACTGCAACAGGTGGTGTCATAGTACCAACTACGTTGGAGATACATACGATCATACCAAAATGGATAACATCGATTCCCATGCTCTGGGCGATCGGCCACAGAACCGGAACCAGTAAAACTGCGATGGCAGTACCTTCCATAAATGTACCGAAAATAAGAAGAATGATAGCAACAACGAAGCAGAATAACATAGAATTCAGGTTCATTGCTACAACGGTGTCTACCAGTGCCTGGGAAGCGCCGGAGAAAGTAAATACCCAGGAGAATGCAGTAGAGGAAGCGATGATGAAAAGGATCATTGCGGAGCTCTTTGCAGAATCCTTTAAGATCGGGATCAGTTCCTTAAATGTCAGTTCCTTGTAGATGAACAGACCTGCAATAGCTGCCCATACAACGGCAACAGCTGCACTTTCAGTAGCTGTCAGCATACCGGAGTAGATACCGCCAAGGATGATGATAGGTGTCATTAATGCAGGAATAGCATCTAAGAACACTTTGAATATTTCTGCCGGTGTACGCTTTACTTCCTGTTTTGGCCATTTTTCTTTCTTGCGAAGAAAAGAACCTCTGTCATAAGCACTACCATGATGGTAACACCTACTAACATACCCTGTTTGAACATATTACCTACAGAAGCACCGGTTAAGGTACAGTAGATAACCATGATAATGGATGGAGGAATGATCGGTCCCATACCACCGGATACTACTAACAGGCCGGCTGTACGGTCACCAGGATATCCCATCTTGACCATATCGTTGTAAAGCATGGTTCCGATAGCAATAACAGTTGCAGGTGCGGAACCGGATAATGCTGCGAAGAATGCACATGCAAGTACCAGCGCAAGGCTCATACCGCCGCGTACATTACCAACCAGGCAGTTAGCAAAGTTTACGATACGGCGGGAGATACCACCTTTTGTCATCAGGTTTCCTGCAAGTACGAAGAATGCGATGGCCATAATAGAGGTTGACTGAAGTCCACCGAAAATACGCTGTGCGATTACCGTAGAAGATGCGGACAGTCCGCCAAATACTACGGAGCAAAGGGAAGCCACTCCCAAAGAAATGGAAACCGGAACACCGATCACCAGGCATGCTGCGAATGCAACGAAAAGAATTACTCCTGCGCTCATGCCTCTACCTCCTTATTTTTCAGGTCCATAACTTTTTCAACCAGCACAACTGCCTGGATGACCAGGATCAGTGCAAAGGTCAGGACCAGTGAAAAGTACATTACTGACATTGGTACTTTTAAAACCGGTGTGGTCTGTCCGGTCTGTAACTGCTTGGAAAACAGTGCCAGACCTGCTTTTAACATTACGAAAGAGAAGATCTCCAGAATGATCTGTTCAATAATAGATACGATCTTTTTTGTAACTCCGTGGAGTTTTTCGATCACTGCAGTAACTGCTACCTGCGTGCCGTCACGAAGACCAACTTCTGTTCCTAAAAGTGCCATATAGATCATACTGTACATTGCAACTTCTTCTGTCCATGGCATAGATGCTTGATGAAGTTACGGTTTACGACAGAGATGAAATACGCGATGACCATTGCCACAAAGGTAACGACCATGATGGCATATTCTACATTGGTAATGTAAGATAATGCTTTCTTAATTCCTTTCATTTCCAGTCCCCTTCTTTTCTCTCGCTCTTTAAAACAGCCGCACCGTCACTGACTGTTGCCGGCACGGCTGTATGTTTACTGCTTTTTTTATTTTGTGTTGCCTGTGGATCTTTGGCAGATTATTTTACAGCTGCTTTTACTGCATCTACTGCTGCTTCCCATTCTGCATCGAAAGAAGTACCAGCCTTCTCCTGAGCTGCCTTGTAAGCGTCCTTCATTTCATCTAAGTTGATGTCATAGAACTTAACGCCAGCGCCTTCCAGGTTACCCTTAGCTTCTTCGTTTGCTTCGTTCAGATACTGCCACTGAGCTTCGCAGCCTTCTGCTACAGCCTTAACGAAGGTATCTTTTAAATCATCCGGGATCTTGTTCCAAGCGTTATCGCTCATGCACAGTGGGATGTATACGAAGCAGTGATGTGTATTGATAACGGAGTTTACACCAGCCTCATAGAACTTGTTGATCCAGCAGTTAGAAACAGCGTTCTCGCAAGCATCAATGGTCTTCTGCTGAAGAGCGGTAAACTGCTCAGAAGCGGAAAGTGCGATTGGGTTAGCACCGAAAGCGGTAAATGCTGCTAACTGTCCTTCGTTCTGCATTACACGGATCTTTACGCCCTTGAAATCTGCCATAGACTCGATTGGCTTTGTGGAGAATACATCACGGAAACCGGATTCCATGTAGCCAATTACGTGAATACCATGCTCATTTGCCTTAGTCTGGATCAGATCGCCTAACTCATGAGTTACTGCGTAGTTAGCCTGATCTGCGCTGTCCCACAGGAAAGCCTGATCCAGAATGCTCATCTCTGGGATGTAGTTAGCAAGTACGGAGTTTGCACAGGATGCGATATCAAGGTCGCCCTGAACTGCCATGTCCAGTGTATCGCTCTCGCCGCCTAATGTGCCGCCTGCCTGGATGGTCAGTGTGATCTTTCCGTCAGTTGCCTTTTCTACACATTCAGCAATCTTTTCAGCGCCCTTGTAGTAGTTGGAAGAAGTATTGTCAACCAGTGACATTGTAAAGTTGATGGCATCTGCAGAAGCTGTGGAGCCTGCTGCCTCTGTCTTTGTGTCAGAACCGCCTGCTGCTGCGGCTGTTGTAGCTGCTCCTTTGTCAGAAGAACCTCCACATGCTGTAAGGCTTGCTGCCATTGCTGCTGCCAGGATTGTTAACATTACTTTTGACTTTCTCATAACTTAATACCTTCCCTTTCTTTTAATAGATCCTGATCATCTGCAGGATCTTAATTAATAAGATGTCTGATGTAATCTTTTTACCACATCAGACATCTTATGTCAAGGGATTGTGAAAATTTTGTGTATCTCAAATGCGTTTTTTATGTTTTCCACAATTTTGTATTCATATTTTTGTGCAATATTACTTTGTGTTTGTTTTCTGCAATAAAAATGCTTTGTACAGGTGTACAAAAGGCATTAATTTGTATTATATTGGTCAGACAGCTTTTATTGTCTGATGTTTTGGTAAGATTATTCCATGCGCTGGATCCACTCAGGACTACACCATATATCCGCCTTTAATAGGTGATACTGCATGTTCAGAGAACAGCTTAAGGGTTCCCTTGGTATATTTCGGAGGCTTTGGCTGCCATTTAGCTTTTCTGGCCTTTAATATCTCTTCCATCTCCTCTGGAGTGCGCTTTTCACCCTTTACGCCTACGATCTCCAGTCTGCGCTCTTTTACATTAATATAGATCAGGTCATCTTCTTCTACCAGAGCAATAGGTCCGCCTGCAGCAGCTTCCGGGCTTACATGACCGATAACCGGGCCTCTGGATGCACCGGAGAAACGTCCGTCAGTGATCAGAGCCACGCTGGAAGCCAGTTTTGGGTCAGAGCAGATGGCTTCACCTGTATAGAACATTTCAGGCATACCGCTTCCCTTTGGTCCCTCATAGCGGATAAAGATAGCATCCCCTGGTTTTACCTTTCTCTTAAGAACAGCGTCAATACACTCTTCCTCACTGTTAAATGGTCTTGCAAGAAGAGTTGCCTCAAACATTTCCTTCGGGCATGCAGTGTGCTTGATCACACAGCCTTCCGGAGCCAGGTTGCCCTTTAAAATAGCAATACTTCCATCTGTTCCCTTTGCATCATCAAAGGCATGGATGATCTCTGTACGCTTGATCTCCCGTCCTAACAGCTTGCCTTTTTCTCTTAACAGTTCATCGCAGTGGTCATAGAAACCATTTTTCTTTAATTCTTCCAGGTTCTCACCTAAGGTCTTGCCTGTAACTGTCATTACATCCAGATGCAGCATATCCTTGATCTCTTCCATAACTCTTGGAACACCGCCTGCATAATAGAAATACTGGGCTGGCCAGTCACCGGATGGACGGATATTAAGCAGATAGTGGGCTCCTCTGTGCATACGGTCAAAGGTTTCTGCATCTACTTCAAAGCCGAATTCATGGGCAATAGCAGGAATGTGCATGGTAGCATTGGTAGAACCGCTGATAGCAGCATGTACCATAATAGCGTTCTCAAAGCTCTTCATGGTAACGATATCCTTTGCCTTGATACCTTTTTCTACTAACTTCATCAGCTGTTTTCCTGCATCATAAGCAGCCTGCTTTAATTCAGGTGCAGTTGCGGGCATCAGGCAGTGCCTGGAAGCATAAGGCCTAATGCCTCTGCCATGATCTGCATGGTGGAAGCAGTACCATAAAGGAACATGCGCCGCAGCTTGGGCATGCATTGTGCTTATAATAATTTAACTGTTCCTCCGGGATCTCGCCTCTCTTTTCCTGTGCGTCGAATTTACCGATCTGCTCCAGTGTCAGCAGTTCGTTAATAGCGCAAGCCGGGTCATTTTCCACATACTTTGGTGTAATAGTATGGGCTTCCATAACACCACCGGTAACTACAATAGCACTCATATCCTTTAAACGGCCGATACCCATTAAAATAGCAGGCACGGACTTGTCGCAGCTGGCAATAAACATGCCGCCGTCAAAGCCGCTTGCCATTCCGTGAACTTCGATCATATTGGTCATCATATCTCTGTGTGCAAGAGAATAATTGATGCCGTCATGTCCCTGGGCAATGCGTCGCAGATATCGGTCACATAATATCTGGCTGCTTTTCCTCCGTTATCGTTGACTGCTTTTACGCCCTCTTCTACAAACTGGTTCAGATGGGCACTTCCCGGATGACTGTCACCAAAAGAGCTTTCTACTAAAATCTGAGGTTTATCCAGATCTGCCACGCTCCATCCCATTCCGATCTTTAACGGGTCATTTTCCGGTGCAAGTTTTCTAACTTCCTGACTGTGTAACTTCATAACCGTTCTCCTTTTAATTCATCATATTATTTTTTAAAAATTCGTCTGACATCTCATGAGTTTAGATTAGCATTTTTTTATTAAAAAGGCAATAGGTCAGACAAATTTTTCAACAAAAAAAGAAGTCTGCAACGTTTTTATCCGCCACAGACTTCTTTTTACTAACAGTATATTCCTATTTTTATATTTCTGATTAATACATTCCGCCCATATCAGGTGCAGCCGGAGCAGCCGGAGCTGGCTCTTGATGGTTGCTACTACAGACTCAGTGGTCAGTAATGTAGATGCAACGCTGTTTGCATTCTGTAATGCACTTCTTGTAACCTTAACAGGATCCAGGATACCTGCTTCGATCATGTTTACGAAAGTCTCATTGTAAGCATCAAAGCCTTCGCCAACCGGGGACTCTTTTACCTTGTTTACGATAACAGCGCCTTCCAGACCTGCGTTTGCTACAATGTGGAACAGAGGAGCTTCCAGAGCCTTTAAGATGATCTTGCACCGGTCTTCTCGTCACCTTCCAGAGTATCAACTACCTTCTGAACATCAACGGTAGCATGTGCATAAGCAGAACCGCCGCCTGCGATAATTCCCTCTTCAACTGCTGCACGGGTTGCATTTAAAGCATCTTCCATACGAAGCTTAGCTTCCTTCATCTCGGTCTCAGTAGCAGCACCTACACGGATAACAGCTACACCGCCAGCTAACTTAGCCAGACGCTCCTGTAATTTCTCTCTGTCGAAATCAGAAGTGGTCTCACCGATCTGCTTACGGATCTGGCAACTCTTGCTGCGATCATTTCCTTGCTGCCGTTACCATCAACGATCACTGTGTTCTCTTTCTGAACCTTAACGGATTTTGCACGGCCTAACTGCTCCATGGTAGCATCCTTTAATTCCAGACCAACTTCTTCGGAGATAACAGTACCACCGGTTAAGATAGCGATATCCTGCAGCATTTCTTTTCTTCTGTCGCCGTAGCCAGGAGCCTTAACAGCAACTACATTGAAAGTACCTCTTAACTTGTTTACGATCAGGGTTGTAAGAGCTTCGCCTTCTACATCTTCAGCGATGATCAGCAGTCTTGCGCCCATCTTTACGATCTGCTCAAGAATTGGCAGGATCTCCTGGATGTTGGAGATCTTCTTATCAGTAATTAAGATGTATGGATCATCCAGATTTGCTTCCATCTTATCCATATCGGTGCACATATATGCGGACAGGTAACCTCTGTCAAACTGCATACCTTCTACCAGGTCAAGCTCTGTCTTCATTGTCTTGGATTCCTCGATGGTGATAACGCCGTCTTTGGAAACCTTTTCCATAGCATCTGCTACCATGGTTCCTACTTCATCATCAGAAGCAGAGATAGCTGCTACTCTTGCGATCTGTGCCTTGCCGCCTACTGGCTGGCTCATCTTCTTGATCGCTTCTACAGCTGCATCAGTTGCTTTCTTCATACCTTTTCTTAAGATAATTGGGTTAGCACCTGCAGCCAGGTTCTTCATACCTTCATTTACCATAGCCTGTGCCAGTACAGTTGCGGTAGTAGTACCATCACCAGCTACATCATTGGTCTTGGAAGCAACCTCCTTGATCAGCTGTGCGCCCATGTTCTCAAATGGATCTGCCAGTTCGATCTCTTTTGCAATGGTAACACCATCATTTGTGATCAGTGGAGCACCGAAAGACTTATCCAGACTACGTTACGTCCTTTCGGTCCTAAGGTTACACGAACTGTATCTGCTAACTGATTTACGCCTGCTTCCAGTGCCTTGCGGCTTCTACACCATATTTGATCTGCTTTGCCATGATTATTTACCTCCGAACAATCTAAACTATTTCGTATTTATACCTACTATACGGGAAACGCGAACTCCGCTGCGCTGCGTTTGCGTAGCGAAAAATGCCTCTGGCATTTTTCTTTACTCTACAACAGCTAAAATGTCGCTTTGCTTTACGATCACGTATTTTTCTTTCTCTAACTCTACTTCTGTACCTGAGTACTTGGAGTAGATAACTTTATCTCCAGCCTTAACCTGCATGGTAACTTCCTTGCCGTCAACTACACCGCCTGGGCCTACTGCGATAACTTCTGCCTGCTGTGGTTTTTCTTTTGCTGCACCTGGAAGAACAATACCGGATGCTGTGGTCTCTTCTGCAACTAACTGCTTTAATACAACTTTGTCAAATAATGGAACTAACTTCATAACTAGATTCCTCCTTGATCGTCATTCTTATTTTTCTACCTGCAGCTTTTACTTTTCGCTGCTTCTTTCGCTCACAATGTAAGTTATAGCACCTATTGTTAGCACTGTCAAGTTCTGAGTGCTAATTTTTTCATTTTGTCTCTTAACTTTGTAAATCTTTTATATTTTTTTGCAATTTTAGTTTCTTTTTTTTTCTGTTCGTATTACAATATAATAATCAGACATACTAATTTATAAATTCAGACACTATTTTAAGAAGGGGGTATTTGTATGGCTAAGAAAGGTTTTGGAAAGTTTGTAGCCTTTGCCGCTATTTCCGGTGCTGTGGCAGCTGGCGTTTCCTATGTACTCCAGTACAAGATCTACCATAAAGAGCTTGATAAAGATTTCCGTGAATTTGAAGAGGACGAAGAAGACGAGGACGCTTCCCAGAGTGACTCCTTTGATCCCCGTAAAATAAACCGCAATTATATCTCCTTAAATTCCAGCAGGGATGAATTTAAAATGGCAGCAAAAGATATGGCATCTGCTACTAAAAATGTATTAAAAGATGCAGGAAATCTGTTCTCCGATACAGCCCACGAAGCAGTTTCCGCTGCTGTAGATACCGCACATATCGCTATCCACTCCATGAAAGCAAAAAAAGACGATCTCTTTGAAGAAGAGGATGATCCTAAAAAGGGAGACTCTTTACAGAAGAAGATTATCTGGATGATGACTATGTAGACGATGACGATCTTTACGACTACGAACGTCTGGATCACTCTCCTTCACCAGCAAAAGAAGAAAACATCTCTGTTTCTGTTAATCCGGAAGCCGCTGATGATCTGGAAGAAGAAAGCGAAGAAAAAGAAGAGACAGCCAAGGCAGCTGAACCTGAAAAAGAAACAGCTACCATCGAGGAAGATACCATCTAATCTGATTTAACCAGACTTTAAAAGAGCTGCACAGCCCCAAAGCCGTGCAGCTCTTTTTTCTTAATTTTTCTGATACCGGATTGCTATGTTCTTTGCACTCACCCAATCATCTTAAGTATTTCTGGATCACCCGGATCAAATTTCCTGCGTCTAATGGTTTTGGAAGATGTTCATCCATTCCTGCCTGACGGCATTTTTGTGCATCTTCTTCATAATCGCTGGCTGTAAGGGCGATGATCGCTACTTTAGAGGCATCTTCCCGTTCCAGGCTCCGGATCGCTTTTGCTGACTGAAATCCATCCATCACCGGCATTACAAGATCCATAAGGATCACGGAAATATCTCCCGGAGCAGAAGCCTCAAAACATTCTAACGCTTCTTTTCCATTCCAGGCTCTTATGACCTGGGCTCCTTCTTTTCGCAAAAGGAACTCCGCGATCTCCATATTCAGCTCATTATCCTCCACTAAAAGGATCTTCTTTCCCCGGATGGATACAGGACGTTTCACAGCTTCCTGGACCTTTGCGTCTTTCTCCTGCGCCTGTTCTTCATCAATAAGGGACGGCAGACGGATCCTGCAGAATGCTTCGCCTGTTTCTTCATCTGAAAAATGGATCTCCCCGCCCATCATCTGGATCAGCCTTTGGCAACTGCCAATCCCGGTTCCCCTCTTCTGTAAGAACTTCGGGTATCTGTACAGACAAATTCAAACCAGGCTGTCCCTCCCGCGGACTGACGTTCTTCACAGGAAAGTTCTACACAGTCACCACCACGGTTATCTTTAATAGCATTTCCCACAACATTTTTCAGGATCTGCTTTAAGTGAGACGGACTGCCATATAATTTCCAGTTTTTCCCAGATAACTGTCTGCTGTGGTAACGGATCCCTCTGTCAGCAGCAAGCTCTTTTGCCCACTGGCAGACATCCTCATATAACTCCCTCATATCAAAAGATCTCAGTTCCAAATCCACAGCGCCAGACTCCAACTTGTCCATATCCACCATGTCTGAGATCAGATCTAACAGCACATCTGAGGTCTCCCATATTTTTTTCCTGCATTCTCTCTGCTTTTCAAGGTCATGGTCATAACGATTGCCCAATTCTACCAGTTCCCGGATGCCATTGATAGGAGTGCGGATGTCATAACTGAGCTTTCGAAGAAAGTCTGATTTAGCTGCATTTGCCTTTTCTTCCTTTGTGGCAGATAACAAAACTGCCTCCTGACAGGCCATTTCCCTTTCTTCCTGCTCCTTTTCTTCTCTCTGACGCAGCCATAAGAAAACACTGCATAAAAGGATATAAAGGATCATGACATAAGCTAATGCCAGGGTCCTCAGGAAAAAAACAGAAGCCACAGGATAAAATACGTACAGATCATTCTCTCCATAAGACTCAAAGACCCCAAAATAAGCAGATCCGTAGTAGCGAAAGGAAAATAAAGTATCCGGCTCTGTCTCTTCTGTTATATTCTGGATCAAAGGTGCCTCTGCCTGCGTTTTTCCCTGATATTCCTCAAAATTTGATCCTGTCACAAGGCCATTTTTGCAGATCATTATGATCCCGTTCATTTCCAGATGAAGGCCCTGATAAAACTCTGCAAATGCCTCTGACCGGCTGCTCTGTTCCTTTATAACTGTAACGTTTCTTCTGCTGCCACAGTCGCTTTGTTTTTTCCAATATTTGTAAATAAAATGAATACAGAACCAAACAGAACCATTCCCAAAGCAACCAGTATACCTAAGGTATGTTTTCTAAAAACAGATATTCTGTTTTCTCTCACTTTTCTGTCTCCTCTTTTATCTCCTCTGATAATACCGGATAAAGATCCTCATTTTTCTTCTTTTGAAATCCGGACTGCAGTTCTTCTTTTAACCGATCCTGGATATCCACCAGACATCCTAACAGGATGGGATTAAAGACTCCACATTCCCCGTTTAAGATCATTCAATGGCTTTTTCGTGGGAAAATGCCTTCTTGTATACACGCTCACTTACAAGGCGTCATATACATCTGCCATTGCAACCACCTGGCTGCGATCGGGATCTCTTCCCCCTTTAATCCGTCCGGATACCCTTTTCCATCATACCGCTCATGGTGCCACCGGCAGATCTGGTATGCAACCTGTACCAGTTTTTCATTCCGGAACATTTCCAGACTGTCCAACATAGAAGCACCGATCAGTGTATGGGTCTTCATGATCTCAAATTCTTCTTTTGTCAGTTTTCCCGGCTTGTTTAATATTTTTTCATCAATTCCTATTTTCCCGATATCATGAAGTGCGGAAGCTGTTGTGATCATGAAACGGTCTGACCACAGCAGATGATACTGGTCTGTTTTCTGCATCAGACGTTCCAGCAGCATGCCCGTGATCGTATTGATATGTAATACATGGCTGCCGCTTTCTCCATTTCTGAACTCAACGATCTGGCTTAAGATGCTGACCATCATCCGGTTGTGTTTCTCTTTTTCCTGGATCTGGTCTGTAACCAGACTGATCAGATGTCTCTGCTTTGCGTAAGTTTAATGGTATTAAACACTCTCTGATGTACTACCTGGGCATCAAAAGGACGGCTGATATAATCAGATGCCCCCATTTCATAAGCCCTTCTCACATAAGCCGCGCCATCTTCGCTGGAGATCATGATCACCGGCGTGTCTTCGATCCAGTGGTTTCGGTTCATCAGCGCCAATACTTCAAAACCATCCATCACCGGCATATTGATATCCAAAAGGATCAGTGAGATACCGGTTCCATACTGCTTTAACAGATCAATACATTCTTCCCCGTTTGCAGCTTCTAAGATCTTGTATTCCTCTTCCAGGATCACAGCAAGGATCTCACGGTTCATCTGGGAATCATCTACGATCAGGACCTGCTGCTTTTCCCTGCCTTTCACACTGTCAATACCGGACTTTTCTGTTACCGTCATATTTTTCCGGTTCTTTGCCTGATACATCAGGCTGTCCGCTCTTCCTACCGCGCTTTCCACTGTTTCATTATCAGCCAAAACGCCTCCAATGCTTACAGACAGGTGAAGCTGTGTATATCCGGGAACTTCTGCCTCATAGACCATATCCCGGATCTGTTTTAACTTCTTTGAAAAAACATCTTCCGACACATCCGGAAGGATCAGCAGAAATTCATCGCCCCCATACCGGATCAGGATATCTGTTTTTCGGATACATTTGCGCACGATCCCCACAACTGTATTTAACACCATATCCCCTGCATTATGTCCGCAGGTATCATTGTACAGTTTAAAATCATCCAGATCGATCATTGCAACTCCTGCATGACTTTTCACTTTGCGGATCCTGTCCTCATAATATCTGCGGTTGTAAGCTCCTGTCAGCGCATCCAGATACAGTTCTTCATTATATCCCCGGACTTTTGCACCAGTGCTTCCCTTGCATTTGCCTCTGAGTCTGCTGCATCCCCCAGAACATTCAACATCTCTACAACGTAAGGTTCCCCTTCGATCTCCACATAACGCGCGATCCTCTGATATACCCTGGACTCAACGTATTCCAGTCTTTTTTTCTGGCACCGTTCCCTGAATGCCTTTAATGAAATAGAATTTTTATCTTTTTCCAGACGCCTGACTGCTTCTATATCCAGGACCTTTACTTCTGTAAATATGTCTTCTAAATAAGCAAACATTTCCTTTGCCTGTTCTTTTGTCAAAACGGCATTGAATTTCATGTCTTTCTCCTTACAGTCTGGTTTCCGTCATTTTATCCATTCATGTATCGTATCCTATTTAACCGGATTTTTCTTTTAGATATTATATCTATTTTCCCCTCTGTTGTCCATATTTCATTTAATCCCAGCCCAGAAGATTCATCCACAATACCTGATCTACCTGATCATCTGCGATCAGATAGGCATGGCTGACAGAGTCCGCAGACATAAGCTGGTATTCGCCTGCATCATCCAGATGGGTCCAACGTTCGTCTAACTGGATCTTTCCCTGGGAAACATTCATATCCCAGTGGGACAGCGTATCATCTGTTCCACGGATCTCATAGGAAATGCTGCCCTCCATTTCATCATCCACAAACTGTCCCTGCTTTTCCACCCAGGCATATTCCCCCTGGGGAACATTTTCATAATAACAGTAGCCAGTTGCTCCCTGTCCGTTCATTTTTCCACTGCTCCATACACCGTTTGAGAAATTATATCTGGGGCTGTCCACATTTACAAACTGTAATGCCAGACAGTTTCCCTGAGGCTGGCCATCCTGAAAAGTTCCGTAAAACAGGATCTCCGGCATGGTAAATACCAGTCCCTCTCCCTCTATTTCCTCTGAAATGGTACTGCCATCATAAAGGAAACGTTCTCCTTCAAAGGTTCCGTAAAAGATCTGGGCAAGAACCTCCTGTTTTTTATCCAGAAGCTTGGCAGCCTGGACCATATCTTCCGCTGCCACTGCCACACGGATATCTTCCAAAAGCTGTTTCTGATCTTGCGGAAGTGCCTCATATCTGGCACTGAACGAATTTTCTTCTACGATTTCCTGCGCTGTTTCCGTTTCCATATCACTTTCCGGCACTTCGCTCGATTCTGGTATGGTTTCTTCTGTTGCTTCGGTCTGTTCCATAACCGGCGGCTCTGTTGCCGGTAAAGCCCTGCTCATTCCCAAAAATCCAGCTGTTGGAAGAGCCAGACCATAAGCCACCAATGCTGCCAGCCACTGTCCCGGAAGCTTTTTTCCATTTATTTTCAATTTATTCACCTTCTAATTCTTTCCAGGCATTTACAAGGCGTTTGCAGCCTCTGTGATCTCACTTTCCTTTAAACTTGCATATCCAAGTATAACGGTAGACGGAAAAAGATCTTTATTTTGTCCTATTACAAAATCTGACATTCCATAGACTTTTACACCTGCCTGTGCTGCAGTCTCTGTCAGTTTCTTTTCTGAAATCCCTTTCTTATGGGTAAGGAGAACATGGATCCCTGCATACTCACCGCCGATCTCAAAATAGGGTTCCAGCTCTCTTAATCCTGCAAGAAGCGTATCATGTTTTCCCCTGTAAACAGATCGCATCCTGTTTAAATGGCGCTCATAATATCCTTCTATAATAAAATGAGTCAGGATATTCTGGTCCACTCTTGATACAGTTGATGCATAAAAACCTGCTTTTTCCCGGTATAAAGCCAGCAACGGCTCCGGAAGTACCATAAAGCCCACACGGATCGCCGGAGCAATGGAACGGGAAAAGGTTCCCATATAGATTACCTTCTGGCTGTCATCCATTCCCTGAAGTGCCGGTATCGGACGGCCTTTATAACGGAATTCACTGTCGTAATCATCTTCGATCAGATAACGGCCTTCCTGTTTTTTGGCCCATTTCAGCAGCTCCTGCCGCCTTTTAATAGGGATAACGATTCCTGTGGGGTACTGGTGGGACGGCATAACATAGGCGATCCGTGCCTGTGTTTTCTCTAACTCTTTCACCTTCATTCCCCATTCATCCATAGATACAGGAAAAATAGGATGACCCAGGCTTTCAAATACACGAAAGGCCTGCTTGTAAGTGGGATTTTCCAGGGCGATACCCGTACTGCGGCCGATCAGCTGGGAAAGGAGCATTAAAAGATATTCACTTCCCGCACCTACCAGGATCTGTTCCGGACGGCAGTGGACTCCACGGGCAGAGTGAAGATAATCCCGGATCACCTGACGCAGGCTGTATTCTCCCTGGGCATTTCCCACTGCAAACATATCTTTGTTGTCATCTACCAGCGTATTTTTGCTTAGTTTTCTCCAGGCATTAAAAGGGAAACTGTCTAGGTCGATACCTCTTGGGGAAAAGTCTACTTTGTAATTGTAATTTTCATTTTCTTCCTGCTTTTCCTCTTTTTCTTCCGGCACTCCGTGATATTTTACTTCTACCAGTCTTCGATCTGACAGACAAAATATCCCTGCAGGGAAGAGCCTCTATGTATCCCTCTGATAGCAGCTGTTCATAAGCCAACTGGGTCGTACTCCTGCTTACATGAAGATTGTCCGCAAGTGTCCTGGTAGAAGGAAGTCTGCTGCCAGCCCGCAGTCTGCCGGCCCGTATTTCTGTTTTTATGTAGCGGTAGATCTGTTCATAAAGGGGGATGCTGTCTTTATTTTCAATAGGCACCATTAATTCCATAGGGCTTCTCCTAACATGAAAAAGGCTCTCTGTTTCCAGAGAGCCTCATTGCTTTGCTTCACTTCATTATTTCGGCAGTTTGAAAGAACTCTTCAGTGAAACGATCCGGTTAAATACAGGATTTTCCTTGGTGCTGTCCTTGCAGTCTGCACAGAAATAACCATTTCTTACAAACTGGAAGCTGTCATAAGCCTCCGCCTGTGCAAGAGCAGGTTCACCGTAGCACTCCTTTAATACAGTAAGGGAATTTGGATTTAAGTTCAGGGTTCCGTCTGCATTCAGCTTACCCTTTTCCTCATCTACGATATTTTCATAGAGACGGCACTCGATCTTCTTTGCAGTTGGTACAGCTACCCAGTGGATGGTACCTTTTACCTTTCTGCCTTCAAAGCCGGAACCACTCTTTGTCTCAGGATCATAAGTTCCGTGTACTACAGTTACATTGCCATTTCATCTTTTTCGCAGCCAGTGCATTTTACGAAATAAGCGCCCATAAGACGTACTTCGTTTCCTGGGAACATGCGGAAATATTTCTTAGGCGGCTCTTCCATAAAGTCTTCTC
>ENA-OQIG01000524-OQIG01000524.1-human-gut-metagenome-genome-assembly--contig:-NODE-524-length-21792-cov-2.809001_pt1 | contig 21792 bp, 29 predicted proteins | sample MGYA00242576_ERZ504741 | MGnify/ENA primary metagenome ERZ504741 (study PRJEB26092, sample SAMD00036436) | human gut metagenome | host: Homo sapiens | study: EMG produced TPA metagenomics assembly of... | reverse complement strand
TCTTAATTTTGTTTGATGACTTTTTTTAGAAGCTATAACTTGCCTAAACCATCTCCAGTCCTTCATCATTTTTTTCAATATACTCATCTGAGAGATGCATATTTTTATAGATGTAAACTCATAGAACATACAGTTCAATTTTATTTTTTTAAACACAAAGGCATCACATTACTTAGATTGGATGTTTTTGATGACAGAACAAGCGAATGTCTTTCTGAAGAGATTAAGATATATCAAGAATGCCATGAAAAATTCGTTAAGTTTTTAAAGGCAAACTTCAACCATGAAATATACCCACAGCTATATACTCCTGAAATATTTTATGAGGCCTGCAGAAATCTCCAGTCATTTTATGCTCATCAGGAGACATCACAAAACGCTAAATATAGTGCACCAGACAAGAAAAAAAGTCATCTTAACCAGGAAATCAAAAAGCTGATTAAAAAAATATTTTCCCTGAGCTATACAATGAGCAATGCAATAAAATCCCCTCCTCATCGATAGATGATAACCAGGGAATAATGTGGCAGAACTTTAAAACTAGCAATATTGCATATTCACAACTATGTAAAAAATTATCTTTATTTAAAAGCATACCCAGTCGATTAATAGAAAAATCAGCTTATTGCTCAACTGAAAACACAATCACCAATAAATTTGATGTTGTCTTTTCTTACTGCGGAGATAATGTAAAGGAATTTATACTTTTATTACCCTATAATAAATCTCTGGAGATGCATGAACTTAACGAGCAAAACATCCAGTATTTGACTGCCCTTAATATTAACATACATAAAATGTTGCTATCAAATATAATAATAGAAAAGAGCAACCTTTCATATGGGTATTATTTTGGTTGTGTATTATCCAATATATCATGTTTTGAAAGCGACTTATCAAACACCATCTTTTCAAATGGAGAAATAAACAACCTCTTCATTAAAAAAAGCAACATATTTGGAACATCGTTCACTAATACCAGGATAAAAAATTTGCGCTGTGAAGATATTATGCCTGGCCGATGGACCACTCAACTTGTCAATAAGCACTTAGGTTACAGATACACAGGAGTATTCAAAACCCTGGCAAGTATTGATGACAAACCGTCCCGTTTCGAAATTTTGATACCATTGGTACAAACTTTAGTTCGCGACAATGTAAAGCTAAATAATGATGTGTATAAAGAACTGAAAAAGTTTATGCACGATTACGACAAAACATCCCCAGAAATGAGAAAATACCTTCAGAGCATCAACGAGTCTATGTTCCTTATGAAAAACATAGTTCATCAAGATTAAAATACTCAAAGAATGAGGTAATTTCAGAATGAAATTAACTGTGATGATTATTAATTCACTACAGAGGAATAAAATAATACTGAAGCATACTCTGAAACATCCTACTCTCTCACTCTAATAATGGCACCTTGCTCTTCTTATAAAGAAGGGAATAATTAAGAATATTAAACTTTCATCAACTTCACATCAAGAAATTAAAAAACTTAAACATTAATCTAAATAATAACAACCTGATCACATAATCGGGTACGATTTTATCCGATAACTATAATGCTATAACTCTGGGAAATGGTTGGAATACACCGCTGGGTGCCATCTCTTTTGACGCTACCCGATCGAGTAGTAAGTTAAATAATGATACCAGACACGAAGGTACGAGCTATCAGGTCGCCTATAATAAATATCTATTGCAAACGGCCACTCACTTTAGCGTGGCCGCCTGGCGTTATGCTTCGCAGGATTATAGGACATTCAGCGACCATCTTTACGAAAATGATAAAATAAATCATCAGAGTGACTATGACGATTTTTATAATATTGGCAGAAAAAAATAGCCTTTCTGCCAATATTATGCAACCTTTATCTAATAATCTGGGAAATGTATCATTAAGTGCACTTTGGCGGAATTATTGGGGGCGAAGTGGAAATGCTAAAGATTACCAATTCAGTTATTCCAATAGCTGGCAGCGCATCAGTTATACTTTCTCTGCCAGCCAATCCTATGATGAAAACGATAAAGAAGAGGAGCGTTTTAATCTGTTCATCTCCATTCCTTTCTACTGGGGGGATGATATTGCCAAAACACGTCACCAAATTAACTTATCGAATTCGACCTCATTTTCCAAAGATGGCTATTCCTCCAACAATACTGGAATTACTGGCATAGCCGGTGAACATGATCAGTTAAATTATGGTATATATGTTAATCAGCAACAACAAAATAATGATACCTCGCTTGGTACGAATTTAAGCTGGAAAACTCCCATCGCCATAATAGATGGCAGCTATAGCCATTCTAAAAACGCCTGGCAAAGTGGTGGAAGTATTAGTAGTGGATTAGTTGTCTGCCCGGTGGTATTAATATCACTAACCAGTTATCCGATACATTTGCAATTCTGGATGCGCCTGGGTTAGAAGGTGCGAATATTAATGGACAAAAATACAACCGAACAAATAGCAAAGGCCAGGTTGTTTACGACCTGATTATACCTCATCGTGAAAACCATCTGGTACTTGATATAGCAAACAGTGAAAGTGAAACCGAATTTCAGGGCAACCGTCAAATTATTGCGCCTTACCGTGGAGCAGTTTCTTATGTGCAGTTTACAACTGACCAACGTAAGCCCTGGTATATACAGGCACTGCGTCCCGATGGTTCGCCATTAACCTTTGGCTATGACGTACTGGATTTCCAGGAAAACAATATTGGAGTCGTTGGCAGGGTAGTCGCCTTTTTATTCGCGTAGATGAAATTCCCACTGGCATAAAAGTTGCTCTCAATGATGAACAGAACTTATTCTGTACTATTACTTTTCAACACGTTATCGATGAAAACAAAACATATATATGCCAGTAAAAGGAGTTTACTATGAAGTGGCTTTTATTAATCACCTTGAGTCTATATTCTTTTATTGTGCAAAGTGCTCCCTGTGCATTGACCAATGTCGGTGAACAACGTGGAACATATATACTCAAGCCACTGAGTATGAAAGGTAATCTAACCGCCGAAAAAATTGAAAACACCGGAAATATCATTGAGTGTACAGACTTGCAAGAGACAACCAACGCCATTAAAGTTCATTTTTTAACACAGAACGCTTTAAGGTTTAAAGTCGGAAGTCGTCATTATATTATTAATTTCCCCTTTGAATATGACGGTAAAAAAATAGAGCTTCCAGGGAAGTCATCTTATAATTTAGAAGAAATGCTATCTGCGATAAATTTCACCATTCCATATTCTATCGCATCTGTATCAGATAGTTCTAACACCGCAGACATTTTTCCAGGAACTCCTTTTCCTTTGTTGTTCGAAATTGAAGTGAGTTCATGTACAGGGAATAATACTAATTGTAATAGCGTCCGCTTTAATTATAATTTAAATACTATTTTACAGGTAAATTTAATGACCTGTGGTTTTGAAGATCAATCCATCGACACTGGACGATTTGTACTGTCTCGTATCAATAATGAAAATTATCAGTTTCATCATATAAGATTTGACTGCATCCAGGGCGAGCAAGGTGAATTAGTTTTTGAACCCAGTGATGTTGAATATTACTTTGAACCAGTGACGATACAGGAGTCAGGAACCAGCATATTAAAAAATGAGTTAGAAAACAGTGAGGACGGTGCGGGTCAAGTAGGCTTTCAACTCTCCAATGATGGTACGAATGAAATCCAGTATGGTAAAAGCAATTACTACTCTTTTCAGCATCCCCATGAAGGAAGTAATCAGATTCCTCTATTTATTCGCCCGCGTACATATGGAAATAATGTCTCAAGCGGGCAAATAATGAGCCGAGTCAAAATCGTGGTTATGTACAACTAATCTATCTCCTCCACTTTAACTTTGGGGGAGCTGCCGATTAACGCGCCGCTGGACTAAAAAGCGCAGAATAATCCGTATTGCAGATTCGCTGTACCGCCGGGTGCTGAATCATCCGTTCAGCAAAAATAGCATGGTACTCTTCCATCACATTCTCGACGCGACCAATTTCTACGACAGTTTTATCGGCATAAAAGTCATATGCATAAAGCGTTGGGGCAACGAAGATTGCATTGTGCATTGCACCAAAAGCTTTCATCAACGCGGCATCATCAAACTCGCCGAGGATTTCTACGTTTAATCCCTGGGAGTTAAACCAGTTAAGCAATTTGCGCCCTAACATTGAACGTCGCCCAGGAATCAAAAGTCGCCGTTCTTCCAGACAAGCCGGGAACGGTTTTTCTGGTGGTGGATTTGTACACCAGAAACTCACGCCACATTCGCCAATTCTCACGGAGAACAGGCCTTCCTGCTGCGTAGAGTCTATCGGACAGTCGGAAATGATCATATCCAGTTTATGCTGGCTTAATTGCTCCAGTAGCATTTCGTGGGTGGATTCGAAGCAGCGAAGATGAATCGGCTCGCCTTCTACCACTGCAGCATTCAGCACGCTACTGACCAGGCGTTTGGAAAGTGCATCAGCCACGCCAACGTCAAACAATAAATTGGATTCTTTGCGATAGTTCACAATATCCAGCATTTCCTGGCTTAAGGTGAACATTTTATCGGCATAGCGATAGACCAGTTCTCCCAGCTCGCTGGGTTCGAGACCACGTCCCTTGCGCTTAAATAATTTGCCTTGCAGGCGCTCTTCCAGCGCCCGAATCTGTCCGGTAATGGTTTGTGGTGTTAAATAAAGCGCCTCCGCTGCGCCAACCACAGAACCTTCTTTATAAACATGCCAGAAGTAATACAAGTGGTTGTAATTGATATGAGACATGCTCATTTCTCTCCCTGATAACAATGAAAAGGGAGCCGTTTATGGCTCCCCGGTAAACCGTCCTGTCAAACTGATGGACGCAAACGAACGCGTAACCAGCTGTATCCAATTACCGCCGAAGAGATAGAACCGACCAGGATACCGAGTTTCGCCCAGTTAATCAGCTCTGGATCTACGCTACCAAAGGCCAGGCTGGCAATAAAGATAGACATAGTAAAACCGATACCGCACAGGATCCCCACAGCCATAATTTGCTGATAAGTCGTTCCCTCAGGCAGATGCGCCAGTTTCAAACGCAGCGCCAACCAGCAGAACAGACTAATCCCCAGCGGTTTGCCAATCAGCAAGCCAGCGATGATCCCCAATGGCAGAATGGAGGTCAAGCCATCCAGCGTGACACCTTGCAGTGAAACGCCAGCATTAGCAAATGCAAACAGCGGCAAAATCAGATACGCCACCCACGGGTGCAACACATGCTCCAGTCGCTTCGCTGGAGAACGCCCATGCTTCTCTTTCAAAGGAATAAAGAAGCCGACAATTACCCCCGCCAGGGTTGCGTGAACCCCCGATTTCAACACTGCAGTCCACAACACTACGCCAACCAGAATATAGACGCCCGTGCGGCGTACACCACACAGATTCAATACCGCGAGTACCGCAATTGCTACAGCCGCGACGCCAAGAGAGGCCATCGATAAGTCATTAGTGTAGAACAATGCGATGATAATGATGGCCCCAAGATCGTCGATAATAGCCAGAGCCATCAAAAAGATCTTCAGCGCTAACGGAACACGACTTCCCAATAGCGCCAGCACACCAAGTGCAAAGGCAATGTCAGTAGCCGCCGGGATCGCCCACCCTTCGCGGGTAATCGGATCGGCATAGTTAAAGGCAGATAGAGTAATGCCGGCACAATCATCCCACCAATAGCGGCGATAACTGGAAATGCAGCCTGGCGTAAGCTGGCTAGCGATCCTTGCATCAGTTCACGTTTAACTTCCAGACCGACTAACAGGAAAAATACCGCCATCAGCGCGTCATTTATCCATAACAGCATGTTTTTGTTGATTTCGAGTGAACCAACCCGGAGCTGAACCGGCGTCTCCAGAAAGTCGTGATACCATCCACTGGTTGCGCCGCTGTTGGCCATCATCATCGCCAGGATAGCGGCAATGATAAGAATAATGCCTCCCGAGGCATCACTGCTAAAGAATCGATGCAGATGTTTCACTTTTTATTTCTCTTTCAGGTGAATAGATCGTTTTTACTATTTTACCCCGCACGAATCATCGTTAAAATCAGATTATAGTGTAGGAATAATTCGTTTTTTACGATCTATAGAAGAATTTGCGCATCAGCGGTGAGATGCGTTTTTGACGGCTGTAAGCGCTGACGGGTGACCCTAAGCCCTGATAATCATAGCTTAAGGTGAGGATTTCTGAGGGATTAATTAGGAAAAGTAATAATTAATTTGTTGTCAGTCGGCGATGTTTGTTAGGCCAATATTTCAAAAATAATCCAGCTTGTCGTCAAATAATTGCGATGAAGAGATAAATTAAAGTTAAATAATTAAATCATTAAAAAATTACGCCATAAAAATGCGAGGCGTCTTCCGGATTAGAATCGATAAAACAGAATGGGTTAAAGAGAGCGATATAATAGCGGCGGGTGCTTGAGGCTGTCTGTCTCAGGCATTAGCTGAACGGCAGATAGAGAAAAGCCCCGAGTGATATTTTACCATCAACCCGAGGCCCCCTATATGCTGAACACATGTAGAGTGCCTCTTACTGACCGTAAGGTCAAGGAGAAGAGAGCAATGAAGCAGCATAAGGCGATGATTGTCGCCCTGATCGTCATCTGTATCACCGCCGTAGTGGCGGCGCTGGTAACGAGAAAAGACCTCTGTGAGGTTCACATCCGAACTGGCCAGACGGAGGTTGCTGTTTTCACGGCTTACGAATCCGAGTAAGAGCAACGGCGGGGAGTGATCCCCGCCACTTTACAGGTGCTCGCATATCTTCAACGCACCCTATTTTTACCCAGGCCTGCCCACGGGCAGCTTTTGGGGAGGTTAGCGGGTCAGGTCGTCAAAAAACTTCTTCACACCATCAAAGAAGCTCTTTGAGCGCGGGCTGTTGTGCTCGCCGGTTGGGCCACCGAAGCTTTCCTGCAGCTCTTGCAGCAGCTGTTTCTGCTTCTCGTTCAGCCTACCGGTGTTTCGACGACAACGCGGCACAGCAAATCACCCTGTGCGCCACCGCGGACAGACTTGACGCCTTTACCGCGCATACGGAATAGCTTACCGGTCTGGGTTTCGCCAGGCACTTTCAGTTTGACGCGACCATCAAGGTCGGTACTTCGATTTCGCCACCCAGCGCCGCCATAGCGAAGTTGATCGGGACTTCGCAATACAGGTTGTTGCCTTCACGCTCGAAAATCGGGTGCTGTTTAACCTGAACCTGAACGTACAGATCGCCTGCCGGTGCGCCGTGTTCACCCGCTTCACCTTCGCCCGCAAGACGGATGCGGTCTCCAGTGTCCACCTGCCGGGATTTTAACGGACAGCGTTTTGCTGCGCTCAACACGACCATGACCATGACATTTGTTGCACGGATCTTTGATCAGCGTACCGCGGCCCTGGCAGTGTGGACAGGTCTGCTGCACGGCAAAGAAACCCTGGCGCATCTGCACCTGACCAGAACCATGACAGGTCGGACAGGTCTGCGGCTGTGTACCTGGTTTTGCACCGCTACCGTGGCAAACGTCACACTCTTCCAGAGTCGGAATGCGGATCTCTTTGGTCACGCCACGTACAGCTTCTTCGAGGGTGAGCTCCATGTTATAGCGTAAATCAGCACCGCGCGCCGCACGTTGACGACCACGTCCGCCGCCAAAAATATCGCCGAAAACGTCACCAAAAATATCGCTGAAGTCTGCGCCGCCGCCAAAACCGCCGCCGCCCATGCCACCTTGCTCAAACGCAGCATGACCATACTGATCGTATGCCGCACGTTTTTGCGAGTCGGTCAGAACTTCATAAGCTTCCTTGATCTCTTTAAATTTCGCCTCGGCCTCTTTGTCACCCTGGTTACGGTCCGGGTGGTATTTCATGGCCAGGCGTTTGTAGGCCTTTTTGATTTCACGCTCTTCCGCTGTTTTGGAAACGCCTAAAATCTCGTAATAATCTTGCTTAGCCATCTTTTTTAAATTGCCCCTAGATGAATGCACGGGCGGAGAGGAAATTCCCCTTCGCCCGTGTCAGTATAATTACCCGTTTATAGGGCGATTATTTTTTGTCTTTGACTTCTTCAAATTCAGCGTCGACAACATCGTCATCTTTCGCGTTGTTTGCAGAAGCATCAGCACCGGCAGTCTGCTGCTGGGCATGTTGCTGCTGGGCGATTTCCATCAGTTTCTGGGAAACCTGTGCCAGTTCCTGCATTTTCGCTTCGATAGCGGCTTTGTCTTCACCTTTCAGAGCAGTTTCCAGTGCAGTCAGCGCAGACTCGATAGCAGTTTTGTCGTCAGCCGGCAGTTTGTCGCCTGCTTCTTCAACCTGCTTACGGGTGCTGTGCAGCAGATGGTCGCCCTGGTTGCGAGTCTGTACCAGCTCTTCAAACTTACGGTCAGCTTCGGCGTTAGCTTCTGCGTCGCGTACCATTTTCTGGATTTCATCTTCGTTCAGACCAGAAGACGCCTTGATGGTGATCTTCTGCTCTTTACCGCTGTTTTTATCTTTCGCGGAAACGTGCAGGATACCGTCAGCATCGATATCGAAGGTAACTTCGATCTGCGGCATGCCGCGCGGTGCCGGGTTGATACCATCCAGGTTGAACTGACCCAAAGATTTGTTATCAGCGCACGTTTACGTTCACCCTGCAGCACGTGGATGGTTACCGCAGACTGGTTGTCTTCAGCGGTAGAGAACACCTGGCTGTGCTTGGTCGGGATAGTGGTGTTTTTCGCGATCAGCGTCGTCATCACACCGCCCATGGTTTCGATACCCAGAGACAGCGGGGTAACGTCCAGCAGCAGTACGTCTTTTACGTCACCAGTCAGAACACCACCCTGAACAGCAGCACCGATTGCTACAGCTTCGTCCGGGTTAACGTCTTTACGCGGCTCTTTACCAAAGAACTCAGCAACTTTCTTCTGAACCATTGGCATACGAGTCTGACCACCAACGAGGATAACGTCGTCGATATCAGATACAGACAGGCCAGCGTCCTGCAGTGCAACTTTCAGCGGCTCGATGGAACGGTTAACCAGATCTTCAACCAGGCTTTCCAGTTTCGCACGAGTCACTTTGATGTTCATGTGTTTCGGACCGGTCGCGTCTGCAGTGATGTACGGCAGGTTAACGTCGGTCTGCTGAGCGGAAGACAGTTCGATTTTCGCTTTTTCTGCCGCTTCTTTCAGGCGCTGCATTGCCAGCGGATCGTTGCGCAGGTCAATGCCCTGATCTTTCTTGAATTCTTCAACCAGGTAGTTGATCAGACGGCTGTCGAAGTCTTCACCACCCAGGTGGGTATCACCGTTGGTTGCCAGAACTTCGAAGGTTTTTTCGCCGTCAACTTCGTCGATTTCGATAATAGAAATATCGAAAGTACCACCACCCAAGTCATAAACCGCGATAGTACGGTTGCCAGTACCTTTGTCCAGACCGTAAGCCAGCGCAGCTGCGGTCGGTTCGTTGATGATACGTTTTACTTCCAGACCAGCGATACGGCCTGCGTCTTTGGTTGCCTGACGCTGAGCATCGTTAAAGTATGCCGGTACGGTGATAACAGCTTCAGTTACCGGTTCACCCAGGTAATCTTCAGCGGTTTTCTTCATTTTTTTCAGCACTTCAGCAGAGATCTGCGGCGGTGCCATTTTCTGGCCTTTAACTTCGACCATGCGTCGCCGTTATCAGCAGCAATAATTTTGAACGGCATGATGGAAACATCACGCTGTACTTCTTCGTCCTGGAAGCGGCGGCCAATCAGGCGTTTAATCGCAAACAGGGTGTTTTGCGGGTTCGTCACTGCCTGACGTTTAGCCGGCTGACCAACCAGAGTTTCACCATCCTGGGTATAGGCAATAATAGAAGGCGTGGTGCGATCGCCTTCGGCGTTCTCCAGCACACGAGGAGTGGTGCCATCCATAATCGCTACACAAGAGTTGGTAGTACCCAGGTCGATACCAATTATTTTACCCATCTAAACGTCTCCACTATATATTCGGTCATCATGTGGTTGTGAGTCTGTAATAGGGGCGAAACGTCTGGTTTCAACTGCCCAATTTCATTTTTTTGCAGACTCACTCACTGCGGTTGACTACTAAATGGGGTCGTAACCCACGTCATCAAGGGGGAGATGCAAAAATTTTTTGTGCTTTTGCGCAGAAATTTCGCGATATGGCAGGACAAGACGTAAAATTGACAGCAATTTTATTCATATAAAGAATGAATCGCAGCCAAGGTATTCATCAAAAAATTGTAATAAAAAGAAAACATTACGCACCTGAATCTTCTCTTTATCAGCAGTAAACTAGTGGGTATCCATCCCCCTACCTCTCCCCACTAAGAGAATCCTTATGAAATCCGTTTTTACGATTTCCGCCAGCCTGGCGATTAGTCTGATGCTGTGCTGCACGGCGCAGGCAAACGACCATAAAATCCTCGGCGTCATTGCGATGCCGCGTAACGAAACCAACGATCTGGCGCTGAAACTTCCTGTTTGCCGAATTGTTAAACGCATACAACTCTCTGCCGACCATGGCGATTTACAGTTAAGCGGTGCATCGGTTTATTTCAAAGCCGCCCGTAGCGCCAGTCAGAGCCTGAATATTCCTTCAGAAATAAAAGAAGGGCAAACCACTGACTGGATCAACATTAACAGCGATAACGACAATAAACGCTGCGTCTCAAAAATCACCTTTTCCGGTCATACGGTGAACTCATCGGATATGGCCACGCTGAAAATTATCGGCGACGACTAACGCCAGAATATAGAAGCCACAAAAAATGAATGTTAATTACCTGAATGATTCAGATCTGGATTTTCTCCAGCATTGCAGTGAGGAACAGTTGGCAAATTTCGCCCGATTGCTCACCCATAATGAAAAAGGCAAAACTCGCCTCTCCAGCGTACTGATGCGCAACGAACTGTTTAAATCGATGGAAGGGCATCCCGAGCAACATCGCCGCAACTGGCAGCTGATTGCTGGAGAATTACAGCATTTTGGTGGCGATAGTATCGCCAACAAACTGCGCGGACACGGTAAATTGTATCGGGCCATTTTGCTCGATGTTTCAAAACGATTGAAGCTGAAAGCCGACAAAGAGATGTCTACGTTTGAGATTGAGCAACAGTTACTGGAACAATTTCTGCGTAACACCTGGAAGAATATGGACGAGGAACATAAACAGGAGTTTCTGCACGCGGTCGATGCGAGGGTGAATGAGCTGGAAGAGCTGCTGCCGCTGCTGATGAAAGACAAATTATTGGCAAAAGGCGTGTCGCATTTGCTTTCCAGCCAATTGACCCGCATTTTACGCACCCACGCAGCAATGAGCGTACTTGGGCATGGTTTGCTGCGCGGCGCGGGGCTGGGAGGCCCTGTAGGTGCGGCACTAAATGGGGTTAAAGCGGTCAGCGGCAGCGCCTATCGCGTGACGATTCCAGCCGTACTGCAAATCGCCTGCCTGCGCCGGATGGTTAGCGCCACTCAGGTCTGATACCGGAAACCGGGGAAAATTTTCATTTTCCCCTCAAAAGATCGTAGACACTGCCCCACTGGCTGATTATTATGCCGCGCCTGAAAACACTACAGTTATTCAGGGAAATTATTTCACCATTCATTCGATGATGATTTTTGAGGAATTATGGGCAACACTAAGTTGGCTAATCCGGCACCGCTGGGCCTGATGGGCTTCGGCATGACCACCATTCTGCTTAACCTGCACAACGTGGGTTATTTCGCTCTGGACGGTATTATTCTTGCCATGGGCATTTTCTACGGCGGCATCGCGCAAATTTTTGCTGGTCTGCTGGAGTACAAAAAAGGCAACACTTTCGGTTTAACCGCATTCACCTCTTACGGTTCTTTCTGGCTGACGCTGGTTGCGATTCTGCTGATGCCGAAACTGGGTCTGACCGATGCGCCAAATGCACAGTTCCTTGGTGTCTACCTGGGTCTGTGGGGCGTATTTACGCTGTTTATGTTCTTCGGCACGCTGAAAGGCGCACGCGTTCTGCAATTCGTTTTCTTTAGCCTGACCGTGCTGTTTGCCCTGCTGGCGATCGGTAACATTGCCGGTAACGCCGCAATCATCCACTTTGCCGGCTGGATTGGCTGATCTGCGGTGCCAGCGCAATCTATCTGGCGATGGGTGAAGTACTGAACGAGCAGTTTGGTCGCACCGTTCTGCCGATTGGTGAATCCCACTAATTGTTTTGAGATCCCCCCGCTCGGGGGATTTTTTTATTCGCTAACGTCGCGTCTTGCACTCTTCGGTCTGAATGCTGCAACCACTTCCGGTGCCGTTTCAACGTATGGCCCTTCCAGCAACTGAATGCAGTACGGTACGCTGGCAAAAATACCGTGTACCACAACGTTACCCGCAGCGTCCTTCACACCTTCCAGCGTCTCTTTAATAGACTTCGGCTGACCGGGTAAGTTAAGGATCAGCGCCTGTTTGCGAATCACACCAACCTGACGCGAAAGGATCGCAGTTGGTACAAAATGCAGGCTTATCTGGCGCATCTGTTCACCAAAGCCAGGCATCTCGCGGTCCGCTACTGCCAGCGTCGCATCGGGCGTTACGTCACGACGCGCCGGGCCAGTTCCGCCCGTGGTGAGCACCAGATGGCAACTCATTTCATCCACTAGCTCACACAACGTTTGCTCGATGATCGCCTGCTCATCGGGGATTAAGCGGGTTTCCAGTTCAAACGGCGTGGTTAGCGCCGATGTCAGCCATTCTTCCAGCGCAGGGATGCCTTTATCCTGATAAACGCCGCTGGATGCGCGATCAGAGATGGAAACTAAGCCAATACGTAAAGTATTCAATCAAGATTTTTCCGTTTAAACAGTCTCGTTAAACAGAATGATACACTGCGAAGGGAGTGACAGACAGGCTTCAGAAGAGGTAGCGTGACCGACTTCCCGGTCACGCTAAGAATGATTACAGCAGATCGCCGATCATTTTTTCCAGTTTTTCCTGGTCAATAGCAACTTACGGATACCTTCCGCCAGTTTATCTACTGCCATTGGATCCTGGTTGTGCTGCCACAGGAACTCGGACTCAGTGATACGCGCCGGACGCGCTTTCACTTCGCCGGTGTAAGACAGTTTACGTTCGATAGCCCCTTCGCTCTCAGCCAGCTCTTTCAGCAGTGTAGGTGCATGGTAAGACGGTCGCAGCCTGCCAGTTCCAGAATTTCGCCGATGTTACGGAAGCTTGCGCCCATAACCACGGTTTCATAACCGTGCTCTTTGTAGTACTGGTAGATTTCAGATACAGAAACCACGCCCGGATCTTCTGCCGGAGCGTACTCTTTCTTATCAGTATTCGCTTTGTACCAGTCAAGAATACGGCCAACAAATGGCGAGATCAGGAACACGCCTGCTTCCGCACAAGCACGAGCCTGAGCGAAGGAGAACAGCAGGGTCAGGTTACAGTTGATGCCTTCTTTTTCCAGCTGTTCTGCAGCACGGATACCCTGCCAGGTAGAAGCCAGTTTGATCAGAATACGATCGTTGCTAATACCAGCATCGTTGTAGAGTTTGATCAGGCGTTTTGCTTTCGCAATTGACGCTTCGGTGTCATAGGAAAGACGCGCATCAACTTCAGTTGAGATACGACCCGGAACCAGTTTCAGGATTTCCAGACCAATATTTACTGCCAGTTTGTCGGTCGCGTCCACGATCTGCTGCGCGCGATCGTTGCTCTGCTGTTTCGCCCAGGCGACAGCATCATCAATCAACTTACGGTATTCCGGAATCTGCGCTGCGTTAAGAATGAGAGAAGGGTTGGTTGTGGCATCCTGCGGTTGATACAGCTTCATTGCCGCGATGTCCCCAGTGTCGGCCACTACGGTGGTGTACTGACGAAGGGAGGTCAATTTGTCCGTCATGATAGTATTTCTCTTTAAACAGCTTGTTAGGGGGATGTAACCGGTCTGCCTGATGATATCACGACGCAACGTCAGCGCAACCGCCGACAAGACGGTTATCGCCAGGCGAGACTGTTTCGGATTTCTGACACTGCGTTGATATCGCCCGCCATTTTTATACAAAACCTCATGTATGCTACGCAGAAGTTATCAAGTACCTCGTAGCGTATATACTTCTTAAACAATTGGTAACGTTTACACAGGAAAGTCATCGCGACCGGCAATAAGAGGGATATGCATGCCAGATTTTTTCTCCTTTATTAACAGCGTCCTTTGGGGATCGGTAATGATTTACCTGCTCTTCGGCGCAGGTTGTTGGTTCACTTTTCGCACCGGATTTGTGCAGTTTCGCTACATCCGCCAGTTTGGCAAAAGTCTTAAAAATAGCATTCATCCACAGCCAGGCGGTTTAACCTCATTTCAGTCATTGTGTACCAGTCTTGCGGCGCGCGTGGGTAGCGGCAACCTGGCCGGCGTTGCGCTGGCAATTACCGCCGGTGGACCTGGAGCCGTCTTTTGGATGTGGGTTGCCGCGTTTATCGGCATGGCGACCTCGTTTGCCGAATGTTCTCTGGCACAACTTTATAAAGAACGTGACGTCAATGGACAGTTTCGTGGCGGACCGGCATGGTATATGGCGCGCGGCTGGGGATGCGTTGGATGGGCGTTCTGTTCGCCGTCTTTTTGCTCATCGCCTATGGCATAATTTTCAGCGGAGTTCAGGCGAACGCCGTTGCCCGCGCCCTAAGTTTTTCTTTTGATTTTCCTCCGCTGGTGACAGGCATTATTCTCGCTGTCTTTGCTCTGCTGGCAATCACTCGCGGTCTTCATGGCGTCGCCCGGCTCATGCAGGGGTTTGTCCCGTTGATGGCGATAATCTGGGTGCTGACCAGCATGGTGATTTGCGTAATAAATATCGGGCAACTTCCCCACGTCATTTGGTCTATTTTTGAGAGTGCTTTTGGCTGGCAGGAAGCGGCAGGCGGCGCGGCGGGATATACCTTAAGCCAGGCGATTACTAACGGTTTTCAGCGCAGTATGTTTTCCAATGAGGCGGGAATGGGTTCGACGCCAAACGCGGCAGCGGCAGCGGCGTCCTGGCCTCCGCATCCGGCAGCGCAAGGGATTGTCCAGATGATTGGCATTTTTATCGACACCCTGGTCATCTGTACGGCAAGCGCCATGCTGATATTACTGGCGGGTAACGACACAACCTACATGCCGCTGGAAGGTATTCAGCTTATCCAGAAGGCGATGCGGGTGCTAATGGGTTCCTGGGGTGCTGAGTTTGTTACCCTCGTGGTTATTCTGTTTGCCTTCAGCTCCATCGTTGCCAACTACATTTATGCCGAAAACAATCTCTTCTTTTTACGCCTGAACAACCCTAAAGCGATCTGGTGTTTGCGGATCTGCACCTTCGCAACGGTCATCGGCGGCACCTTGCTAAGCCTTCCGCTGATGTGGCAACTGGCAGATATCATAATGGCCTGCATGGCTATTACCAATTTGACCGCCATTTTACTGCTCTCGCCTGTGGTTCATACCATTGCCAGTGATTATCTACGCCAGCGTAAACTCGGCGTGCGCCCGGTGTTTGATCCGTTGCGTTATCCGGATATCGGTCGCCAGCTTTCTCCGGACGCGTGGGATGATGTTTCGCAGGAGTAATCACAACTATCGATCAACTCATTCTCTTTTTTTGCTAAAGTCGGCATAAATTTCCTGCAAGGACTGGATATGCTGATTCTTATTTCACCTGCGAAAACGCTTGATTACCAAAGCCCGTTGACCACCACGCGCTATACGCTGCCGGAGCTGTTAGACAATTCCCAGCAGTTGATCCATGAAGCGCGGAAACTGACGCCTCCGCAGATTAGCACGCTGATGCGCATCAGCGACAAACTGGCGGATATCAACGCCGCTCGCTTTCATGACTGGCAGCCAGATTTCACGCCGGAGAATGCCCGCCAGGCGATTCTGGCGTTTAAAGGTGATGTCTACACCGGCTTGCAGGCCGAAACCTTCAGCGAAGACGATTTCGATTTTGCCCAACAGCATTTGCGAATGCTTTCCGGCTTGTATGGCGTACTCCGCCCGCTCGATTTAATGCAGCCTTATCGTCTGGAAATGGGGATCCGTCTTGAGAATGCCCGAGGGAAAGATCTGTATCAATTCTGGGGAGATATCATCACCAACAAGCTGAACGAGGCGCTCGCAGCACAAGGCGATAATGTGGTGATTAATCTGGCGTCAGATGAGTATTTTAAATCGGTGAAGCCGAAGAAATTGAATGCCGAGATTATCAAGCCGGTGTTCCTCGATGAGAAGAACGGCAAATTTAAGATAATCAGCTTCTACGCTAAGAAAGCACGCGGTCTGATGAGTCGTTTCATTATTGAAAATCGGCTGACCAAACCAGAGCAACTGACTGGTTTTAATAGCGAAGGTTACTTCTTTGATGAAGCTTCCTCCAGCAATGGCGAACTGGTGTTTAAACGCTACGAGCAGCGTTAAGTTTGTAGTCAATGCCGGATGCGGCGTGAACGCCTTATCCGGCCTACAAAAGCATGCAGATTCAATATATTGCAGAATTCACGTAGGCCTGATAAGACGCGCCAGCGTCGCATCAGGCGCTGAATGCCGGATTGATACCCGGCATTTGTCATTTAGCGGTGATGTTTGCCTGGACCATGACCGCCGTGATGATCATGATGAGCTTTCTTATGGTGACGCGGCGGTGGCGGCGGTCCGTGTGGGTGCCAGCGATTGCCTCGCCATTCATAATGTTGTTTCCACCAGCCGTGGTCGCGCCAGTTACCGCCATCCCAGTAATAACCGCGATTATCACGATCGCCTATCTGTAATTTTACTGACGGGACTAACGTAATTTCCGCAGCCTGCGCTGCCATGGGAGCGACCAGAACCAGGGAAAGTGCGAGTACGATAGATTGCATCTTTTTCACAGGTTACTCCTTTTATCATTGCCCGTTATGGGTCGATATCCGGAGATTACGCGATGAGAACGGCGGTTGTTATTCTCCGCAATCCTAATCTCTAAGTTACCGCATTTATTGAGAATTTCTCCTTTTTCCCTGTCGTTTCTCTCCATATTTTCTTCACAAAAAAGCCGGGCTGCATAAAAGCAAACCCGGCCTGATTGAGATAATGAATAGATGTTACTGATGATTCATCATCAATTTACGCAACGCAGCAAAATCGGCGGGCAGATTATGCGAAAGCAAGGGTAAATCGGCACGTTCTGCCAGCTCTTTTGGCAGATCCAACGTTTCACCGACAATCGCTTCCACGCTCTCTTTAAATTTCGCCGGATGCGCGGTGCCGAGGAACAAGCCATATTCGCCTGGATTCAACTGGTCACGCAGCGCACGATACGCTACGGCAGCGTGCGGCTCCGAAGTGTAGCCCAGTTCTTTTAACTCACGCATTGTCTGTTGCGTGGTTTCATCATCCACGGCTGCATAACCCAGCTCTTTCAGTTGCCAGATTTTGCGGCGGAACAACTCTTCCACACGCGGCCAGTTGTTCGGCTGACTCACGTCCATCGCGTTGGATACCGTCGCTGAGTCGCTTTGGGTGACCACTGACCGTCATGCAGGAAACGTGGCACGGTATCGTTCACGTTGGTCGCAGCAATAAAACGTTTCACCGGCAGACCGAGTGACTTCGCCAGCAGACCCGCCGTCAAATCGCCGAAGTTTCCGCTTGGCACCGAGACAACCAGCTGGTTGCGCGCTTCCTGCGGCAGCTGCGCAACTGCTTCAAAGTAGTAGCAAATCTGCGCCAGCAACCGGCTGATGTTAATCGAGTTAGCCGAGTTTAACCCCAGCGCCACTTTCAGCTCTTCATCATCAAACGCCTGCTTCACCAGCGCCTGACAGGCATCGAAATCGCCGTCGATGGCAACAGTTTCGATATTGCCGCCCAATGTACAGAACAGTTTTTCTTGCAGTGGACTGATTTTGCCTCGTGGATAGAGGATAACCACTTTCACATTCGGTAAACCGTAGAAAGCATGAGCCACTGCCGCTCCGGTATCACCGGAGGTCGCGGTCAGAATGGTCACTGGCTTATCGCCCGCAATATGGGTCAGCATTTGTGCCATAAAGCGACCGCCGAAATCTTTAAATGCCAGCGTTGGCCCGTGGAACAATTCCAGACAACCGACATCGCTTTCAACATTGGCGACCGGAGCCGGGAAGCAAACGCCGCGCGCACGCGCTCTTCCAGGATTTCCTGCGGGATTTCATCACCAATAAACGCCGAGAGGATCTTCGCACTGCGGGTGACAAAATCCAGCTTCAGCATCTCATCAATTTCAGTCAGGCTGAATTCCGGCAGGTCGTGCGGAAAAAACAGCCCCTGATTTTTGCCCAACCCCTGGGTTACGGCTTGCGCAAAGCTGACCTGCTCATTGTGATCTTTCAGATTGTAGAGTTTCATTTAGTTTTCCAGTACTCGTGCGCCCGCCGTATCCAGCCGGCAAATATGAACAAAACCTTCCTGATTTTGCAGGTAGTTCTTACCCAACCAGTCGGCAACGCGCTGGGCGGTATCCGGCTTGTCACACAGAGCGAACAAGGTCGGGCCGGAGCCGGAGATACCGCTCGCTACCGCGCCGATTTCCGCGACCGCCTGCCGCGCCTGCCGGAAGCCAGGCAGTAACCGTTCACGGTAGGGTTCTGCGATAACATCTTTCATCAGCTTCGCGGCAAGCTCAGGCTGACGGGAATAGCAGGCGTGAATGAAGCCTGCCAGATGTCGCCCGTGCGCAATGCAATCCTGGCGGCGATACTGCGCCGGTAAAATAGCCCGGGCTTCTGCCGTCGAGACTTTAATCCCCGGATACGCCAGCACCCACAGCCACTCATCAAAGCCTGGCACTTGCTGGCTGATGATGTCGTTTTCTTCGATCATCAACTGCATACCACCAAGAAAACACGGTGCCACGTTGTCGTAATGAATGCTGCCGGAGATTCGTCCTTCCAGCTCGCCCATCAAAGCCAGCAAACGAGTGTCATTAAGCGGCTTGCCACAGTGTTCATTCATCGCCATCAGCGCCGCGACCACCGAACAGGCGCTGGAGCCTAAGCCCGAACCGATCGGCATATTCTTTTCCAGAGTCATCGCCACTGGAATTTGCTTGCCCAGCTCCTGGCAAAAACGCTCCCAGCACTGATAAACGATATTTTCCCGTGGTTCTGACGGCAGCTTATCGGCAAAGCGTCCGAGGTTGTTGAGACTGAATGTCTCTGCCGCCTCAACCGTGACTACATCTCCGAGCAATGCACCATCAACGGGTGTCACCGCCGCCCCGAGCACATCAAACCCGACGCTCATATTGGCACTGGAAGCCGGGGCATAAACTTTAACCATGTCAGACTCCTAACTTCCATGAGAGGGTACGTAGCAGATCGGCAAAGACACCGGCAGCTGTAACGTCATTGCCCGCACCATATCCGCGCAGCACCAACGGCAGCGGCTGATAATAGTGGCTATAAAAGGCCAGGGCGTTTTCGCCATTTTTCACTTTGAACAGCGGATCATTACCATCCACTTCGGCAATCTTCACGCGGCAGGCACCATCTTCATCAATATTGCCAACATAGCGCAAAACTTTTCCTTCATCACGGGCCTTCGCCACGCGCGCGGCAAAGAGATCGTCGAGCTGTGACAGATTCGCCATAAAAGCGGCAACATCACCCTCAGCGTTAAACTCTGCGGGCAGCACAGGTTCAATTTCAATATCCGCCAGCTCCAGTTCACGTCCCGTTTCACGAGCGAGAATCAATAGCTTACGCGCTACATCCATACCAGAAAGATCATCTCGCGGATCCGGTTCGGTATAACCCATTTCCCGCGCCAGAGTAGTCGCCTCGGAGAAACTCATGCCTTCGTCTAACTTGCCGAAGATATAAGAAAGCGAACCTGAAAGAATGCCGGAGAACTTCATCAATTCATCACCAGCATTGAGCAGATTTTGCAGGTTCTCAATAACCGGTAATCCAGCCCAACGTTGGTGTCATAGAGGAATTTACGCCGCGATTTTTCCGCCGCATGACGCAACAGATGGTAGTAATCCATCGACGAGGTGTTGGCCTTTTTGTTCGGCGTGACAACGTGGAAACCTTCGCGCAAGAAGTCGGCATATTGATCCGCCACTGCCTGGCTGGAAGTGCAGTCAACAATGACCGGGTTCAGCAGATGATATTCTTTCACGAGGCGAATTAAGCGCCCGAGATTAAACGGCTCTTTGCTTGCGCCAGTTCTTCCTGCCAGTTTTCCAGATTTAGGCCATGCACATTGGTGAGCAGTGCCTTCGAGTTGGCAACACCGCAGACACGTAAGTCGATATGTTTATTCTTCAGCCAGCTTTGTTGACGCTTCAGTTGCTCCAGCAGCGCACCGCCAACGCCACCGACGCCAATCACAAACACTTCGATAACCTGATCGGTATTGAACAGCATCTGATGAGTAACGCGCACGCCAGTGGTCGCATCATCGTTATTTACCACGACAGAGATTGAGCGTTCAGAAGATCCCTGAGCAATCGCGACAATGTTGATATTGGCGCGGGCCAGCGCGGCAAAGAATTTCGCCGAGATCCCACGCAAGGTGCGCATACCATCACCTACCACCGAGATAATGGCCAGCCGTTCCGTCACCGCCAGCGGCTCCAGTAAGCCTTCTTTCAGTTCCAGGTAGAACTCTTCCTGCATTGCCCGTTCAGCCCGCACACAGTCGCTTTGCGGAACGCAGAAACTGATACTGTATTCGGAAGATGATTGCGTAATCAGCACCACGGAAATACGGGCGCGTGACATCGCGGCAAAGACGCGCGCCGCCATGCCGACCATTCCTTTCATCCCCGGGCCGGAAACGCTGAACATTGCCATGTTATTCAGATTGGAAATGCCCTTGACCGGTAATTCGTCTTCATCACGACTGGCACCAATGAGCGTACCTGGTGCTTGAGGATTTCCGGTATTTTTAATCAGGCAAGGGATCTGGAACTGGGCGATGGGGGTAATGGTGCGGGGGTGAAGAACTTTAGCGCCGAAGTAGGAAAGCTCCATCGCTTCTTGGTAGGACATCGACTTCAACAACCTCGCATCGGGCACCTGACGCGGGTCGCAGGTATAGACCCCGTCAACGTCCGTCCAAATCTCGCAACAATCGGCGCGTAAACAGGCAGCCAGCACCGCCGCGGAGTAGTCGGAACCGTTGCGTCCAAGTACCACCAGTTCGCCTTTTTCATTACCGGCGGTGAAGCCTGCCATCAGCACCATGTGATCAGCCGGAATACGACTTGCCGCAATACGGCGGGTGGACTCAGCAATATCGACGGTAGATTCGAGGTAATGCCCCACTGCCAGTAGTTTTTCGACCGGATCGATAACGGTAACGTTGTGACCACGCGCTTCTAACACGCCGGCCATAATGGCGATCGACATTTTCTCGCCACGGCAAATCAGCGCAGCGTTGATGCTATCCGGCACTGCCCTAACAAACTAATGCCATGCAGGACATGTTTTATTTGAGCAAATTCCTGGTCGACGAAAGTTTTCAATTGCGCCAGCGGGAATCCCGGCTGGGCGGCGGCGAGTCCCGTCAGAAGTTCGGCAAAAATACGTTCAGCATCGCTGATATTGGGTAAAGCATCCTGGCCGCTAATGGTTTTTTCAATCATCGCCACCAGATGGTTGGTGATTTTGGCGGGGGCAGAGAGGACGGTGGCCACCTGCCCTGCCTGGCATTGCTTTCCAGAATATCGGCAACCCGCAGAAAACGTTCTGCATTTGCACTGATGTACCGCCGAACTTCAACACT
>ENA-OQIG01000523-OQIG01000523.1-human-gut-metagenome-genome-assembly--contig:-NODE-523-length-21834-cov-2.977473_pt1 | contig 21834 bp, 23 predicted proteins | sample MGYA00242576_ERZ504741 | MGnify/ENA primary metagenome ERZ504741 (study PRJEB26092, sample SAMD00036436) | human gut metagenome | host: Homo sapiens | study: EMG produced TPA metagenomics assembly of... | reverse complement strand
CTGACTGATTACTAATCGGTCGAGGGCTTGACCAATAAGGTTTAGGGAAACAAAGGTTGTAAAGTATTCGGAAGATCAACAGTTCAATATGTGTTTTGAAGGTTATGTAAAATATATATTTTGCCTGGCAGAAATGCTCAGGTTTTTTGTTTTTCTTAAATCATTACACTTGACCCTATAACTGTTGTAGAGTATAAACTGATACAAGCAAATAGATCAATTTGCAATAAGACAACACAGGAGAGACACATATCATGGAAAGAAACCTTACTGAAGGAAGCGTATTTAAAAACATCATCTATTTTTCCCTTCCGTATTTACTATCCTATTTCCTTCAAACCCTGTATGGAATGGCGGATCTGTTCATCATTGGTCAGTTTGAAGGCGTGGCAAGTACCACAGCTGTTTCCATTGGAAGCCAGGTAATGCATATGCTTACTGTTATGATCGTAGGCCTGGCAATGGGAGCAACTATAAACATCGGACAGGCCATCGGCGCAAGAGATAAGAAAAGAGCAGCAACGGATACAGGAAATACAGCTACTTTATTTATGGTACTATCGGTTGTTCTGACGGTGGTTTTATTCCTTTCCGTAAACGCAATCGTATCCATTATGTCTACGCCGGAAGAGGCAATAGCAGGAACCGCTCTTTATTTAAAGATATGTTTCCTTGGCATTCCTTTTATTACAGCTTATAACATCATCAGCTCTATTTTCAGGGGAATGGGAGACTCTAAGAGTCCTATGTATTTTATCGCCATTGCCTGTGTTGTAAATATTGCACTGGATTACGTTTTTATGGGCGTATTGCATTTAGGACCTTCCGGAGCAGCGCTGGGAACTACCTTATCCCAGACTGTCAGTGTGATCGTGGCCCTGACCATGTTTATGAAGGGAAAAACAGGGATTACAGTAAAGAAAAGCGATTTTAAGCCCAGAAAAGAGACCATGGGCAGACTGTTAAAGATCGGTTTTCCTATTGCTATGCAGGACGGTCTGATCCAGGTGGCATTTATCATTATCACTATTATTGCAAACAGGAGAGGTCTTACAGATGCGGCAGCAGTAGGTATTGTGGAAAAAGTGATCAGCTTTCTGTTTTTAGTGCCGTCTTCCATGTTATCAACAGTATCAGCTTTAGGTGCCCAGAATGTAGGAGCAGGAAAACCGGAGCGGGCGGCAGCTACTTTAAAATATGCCATCTGTATTGCCGGGGGATTTGGTCTGATCATTGCCATTATCATCCAGTTTACAGCAGGAAATGTAGTGAACCTGTTTACCAATGACCAGGCAGTGGTCTATGCCGGTGCCCAGTATTTAAAAGGTTATATCTGGGACTGTATGTTTGCAGGGATCCATTTCAGTTTCAGTGGTTATTTTTGTGCCTGTGGACGGTCCGGGTATTCCTTTATTCACAATATTACCTCCATTGCCCTGGTGCGTGTCCCAGGAGTGTATCTTACCTCTAAGATATTCCCGGAAACATTATTTCCAATGGGACTGGCAACAGCGGGTGGTTCTTTTATGTCGGTTGTGTTCTGTACCGGGTTATTCCTTCTTTTGCAGAGACAGAAACGACAGGAGAAAGGTATATAGAAATACAAACATTGCAGTGTAATAAAAAGGTGTTGCGAAATCAGACAAAAAGTGATACCCTTTTAAAGGCTCAACTGAAAACTTGCAGCATCTGGAAAAAAGGCGGTCTGGTACAGAAAAATGAAAGACCGTCAGGGAAGTGGGGTGAAAATCCCCCGCAGCTGCCTCTACTGTAAAAACGGGGACAAAGACAAAAAGTCACTGCGAAAGCGGGAAGACGTCCGGAGGATGAACCATAAGCCAGGAGACCGGCCGGATGTCTGACAGAGGAATAGTCTGGGACAGGGACTATTACCTTTCAGTCTGCAAATACATATGCACTATATAAATGTGCAATTTTGTAATTTTGCGGAAGATATGGCTCTGTTATGCAATTTATGATGGAGAGCATATTTTATCCTTGTGCAAAAAGCTGTATATCAATAGATAAAAACAGTAAAAGGGAAACACACAGGATAGCAGACTGAAAGGAGACATAAAAATGAGAAACAGCAAGAGATGGCTGGCAGCGATCTTAGCAGGCGCAATGATCGCAGTAACTGGTTGCTCTGGTTCTGCTTCCAAGCAGGAGACCACAGCAGCTGAAACAACAGTAGCAGAGACTACAGCGGAGGAAACAACCGCAGCTGAAACTACTGCAGAAGCAAAAGAAGGGGAAACAACTACATTCGTAGATGACCTTGGAAGAGAAGTAGAACTGGAACTTCCGGTCACCCGCGCTTGTGTTGCAAACCGTTATAATAATGAGCTGATCCGTGCCGTAGGCGCTGGTGATGCAGTTGTTGGTGTAGATCAGTACACCTCCCAGGACCTGTATACTGGCCACAGTTTGGCGAAGATGAGACCTTTGGAAAAGATGAGTACGATTATGAGAAGATCGTTGCATTAGATCCTCAGGTACTGGTAGTTCCAAAGAACGGTAAAGTAGAAGAGTCTGTTGAAAAATTAGAGTCCTTTGGTATCAAGGTAGTTGTTATCACAGGTTGGGATAACTCTGATGTTCCGAAGCAGATCCGTCTTTGCGGCGAGCTGTTTGGAAAGCAGGAACAGGCAGAAGAACTGGTTGATTTCTACCAGAAACCAGTTGATTATATCAATGAGCAGTTAAAGCAGGTAACAGACCGTAAAAAAGTTTACTGGGAGTACGGCGATGATTACAGCACCTGTATCCCTGGAACTTCCAATGACGGCTGGCACAACATGATCCTGATGGCTGGCGGTATCAACATTTTTGGTGATGCTTCTTTAGCAGGTAAGGACATTGATCCAGAGCAGATCTTAACCGAAGATCCAGACCTGATCGTAAAGATCTACGCTGGTAAGAATGTAATCGGAAACAGCGGCGTATTTACAGCACCTCCACAGGAAGAGTTTGCAGAGAAAGCAGATGAAATGCTGAAGCGTCCAGGCTGGAAGGATTTAAAGGCTGTTAAGGAAGGAAACTTCTATCTGAATACAGCATTTATGAGCGGCGGCCTTGGAAAGATGATCGGTGCTGCTTACATGGCAAAATGGCTGTATCCGGATCTGATGACCGACTTAGACCCAGATGCAATCTTCACTCAGTGGATGAAGTATCAGGGATTTGAACCAAACGCACCTCATTACTATCACGTACCTGCACAGGGTTAATGACCATGAGGGCGGATGATAACCAGGAAAAAGAGATTTAGCAGGTGATTATCTGCGAAGAGCCAGGAGAAAGAACATTCTCCTGGCTGTTCTTCTATTAGTGTTACTGGTAGCAGCTATATGGCCGCCTGCCTGGGGGTAGCCCAGCTGACACCAGACCGTATGATCGTAACATGGCTCCCTTCTTTTAGCGGAATGTTTAAAGGAGTAGCGTCTTTAGATGCGAAAGAGCAGAACGTGCTCCTTATGTTAAGGCTCCCAAGAATTGCAGCAGCTGTGATCGCGGGAGCCGGATTGGGGATCGCAGGTTCCGGTATGCAGGCTATTACAGGAAACCCGATGGCCAGCCCCTTTACTACCGGTCTTTCCAGTGCAGCAGCTTTTGGAGCGGCTCTTATGATCTTGTTTGGCGGCTTTCCTTTATGGATGCAGAAGGGAGCTACTGTAGCGGCCGCGTTTGTCATGTCTGTGGTCTGCGCCATTGTTGTTTATACAGTGGCAAGTTACAAACAGCTTCGTCCGGAAGCATTAGTTCTTACAGGAATTGCCTTAAACTACCTGTTTAATGCTTTAAACTCCACCATGCAGTTTATAGCGAATGAGCAGCAGCTTCCGGCCATTGTACACTGGTCTTTTGGAAGCCTTACAGCCGTAACATGGTCAGATATCGGGATCATGCTGTTTTTCTTTGCAGTATCTTTTCCTGTATTTATGAGCCAGGCATGGGCATTTAACCTGTTAGATGATGGTGGAGATGAGACAGCGAGAGCCTTAGGTGTAAATGTAAAGCGGACCAGACTGCTTTGCGGCGGTGCGGTAACTCTGCTTACAGCCTCTGTAGTCAGTTTCACCGGTATCATTGGTTTTGTTGGCCTGGTAGCGCCTCATATGGCACGTATGCTCATTGGCGGCGATTACCGTCATCTGCTTCCCTATTCCGCTGTAACAGGAGCATTCTTAGTGCTGGCGGCTGATACACTGGGAAGAAATGCATTTTCACCTACTACAGTACCGGTGGGCATTGTTGTTTCCTATGTAGGTGTTCCATTGTTCCTGTACCTCATCCTTCGTGAAAGGAGGAAGAGCCTGTGATGGAAAAGAAAAATGTGATTGGAAATGGAACCAAAACCGAAAATGGAAATGAGAATGGATCGGGAATTGGAATGGGAACTGCCAATGACCTGGAAGTTTCCGGAATTAAGTTCCATTATGGAAAACGTGAGATCTTAAAAGGAACCGGTTTCTGCGCCAGACGAGGGGAAGTATGCCTGCTGTTAGGTGCCAATGGAGCAGGAAAATCTACTTTATTAAAATGTATCAACGGTCTTTTAAAAGCCTCTGATGGAACTGTAAAATGGCTGGGACAGGACACAAAACCTCTTTCCCTCAGGGAAAAGGCAAAGATCTTCGGCTATGTTCCACAGAATACACAGGCCGGTTTAAGCCTTACTGTTATGGAAACAGTTATTTCCGGGCGGCTTCCATTTTCCGGCGGAAAAACAGGAAAAGAAGATGTGGAAAAAAGTGCCCAGGTATTAGAGCAGTTTGGACTGTCTGACTATGCTTTCCGCCAGATGGGACAGTTAAGCGGTGGAGAACGCCAGAGAATATTGATCGCCAGAGCCTGGCAGGAGAGCCTCAGGTGTTGCTTTTAGACGAACCTACCAGCAGCCTGGATCTTCGCTATCAGTATGAAGTTATGGAACTTCTGGTAAAAGTAAGCCGGGAAAAGAATCTGGCAGTAGCAGCCGTGATCCACGATCTAAACCTGGCTCTTGATTTTGCAGACCGGGTGGCATTGCTCCATGACGGTCATGTGCTGGCAGAAGGAGCCACCAAAGAGGTGATCACACCAGAGCGGATCGAAAAAGCCTATGGGATACGGGCTGCGATCCATAATCTGGAAGACAGATGGATCGTATTACCGGAAAAATCGTTGTAATAGTGTAGAATTTTGCAATATTTTGTAATATTCAGAAAAATCTTATTGAAAAAAATTCTAAGTTAGTGTAATATTAAAAAAGTGGGAAATGGACACAGTACCATTTCTGCTTTGTGAACTGGGGGCACCACTTTTCACAAACTTAAAAGGCGCCGGAACATATTTTATGTGTATCCCGGCGATGAATAGAAGAATGTATAAAACGCTTGTGGATATAACATCTGCAGGCGTTTTTTGTTGCTATGTATCAGGAAGAAACTGCCGGTGGCAGGTTCTGCAGGTTGCTAAAAAACGTCTGCACAGATAACAAAAAGCACATTAGATCAGAAAGGAGGCACTGTTTTGGTAACAATCAACGGAGAAGAAAAAAACGTAGCTGGAAAAACAATCTATGCCTATTTATCAGAAGAAGGATACGATACAAGCCGTGTAGTAGTAGAACAGAATTTACAGATCATTCCCCAGGATCAGCTCGAAAATACCCTGATCCAGGAAGGTGACCAGATCGAAATACTTTGTTTTGTAGGAGGAGGCTGAAAATGACAGCCATACAGGAAAAAATGCAGGCCCTTATTTCAAAAGAAGAACTGGAACGGGCTTTTGATGCCAGATTTCCACGGGAATGAAGGAGAAATTCTCCAACGCCCGTGTGGCAGTAGCCGGACTTGGGGGACTGGGATCTAACATAGCGGTAATGCTTGCAAGAAGTGGGATAGGACATTTGCTTTTAGTGGATTTTGATACAGTGGATGTGACAAATTTAAACCGTCAGATGTATATGATCCCTCATTTAGGCAGACCCAAGGCAGAAGCATTGCCGGATATACTCTGCCAGATCAATCCATATCTGGAATATGAGTCTGTTTGTGTTAAAGTTACACCGGAAAATGTAAAGCAGCTGTTTGAAATGTATCCCATTGTCTGTGAAGCCTTTGACAAACCAGATCAGAAAGCCATGCTGGTAAGAGAACTTTTAGGACAATGTCCGGAGACAATGGTCGTTTCAGGAAATGGAATGGCAGGTCTGGGAGATACCAATGACATACAGACAAGGAAGATGATGAGACGGCTTTATGTATGCGGGGATCAGAAAACAGATGTAGGAAATGGGATCGGCCTTATAGCGCCGCGAGTAGCAGCCTGCGCTGCCCATCAGGCCAATAAAGTACTGCAGCTGATCCTGCAGTCATAAACAGAAGAAGCCTGTAAACAGAAAAATATATAAATATGTACATATGTGAAAAGAGAGGAAAACAACATGGAAGATAAACTGGTTCTTGGGGGAAAAGAATTTAGCAGCCGTTTTATTTTAGGTTCCGGCAAATATAATATCAATCTGATCAAGCAGCGGTAGAACAGGGCGGCGCCGAGATTATTACTCTGGCATTAAGAAGAGCAAATACCCAGGAAAAAGAAAATATTTTGGATCATATCCCGGAAGGAGTAACATTACTGCCCAATACTTCCGGTGCCAGAAACGCAGAAGAAGCAGTGCGTATTGCCAGACTGAGCCGGGCTATGGGCTGTGGGGATTTTGTCAAAGTAGAGATTATGCGTGATACAAAATATCTGTTTCCGGATAATTATGAGACAGTAAAAGCGACGGAGACCCTTGCAAAAGAGGCTTTATCGTTCTGCCTTATATGAACCCGGACTTAAATGTGGCAAGAGATCTGCAAAGCGCCGGCGCAGCAGCCGTTATGCCTTTAGCAGCTCCGATTGGAAGCAACAAGGGTCTGGCAACCAAGGCCATGATCCAGGTACTGATCGACGAGATCGACCTGCCTATCATTGTAGATGCAGGTATTGGCAAGCCGTCCCAGGCATGTGAGGCAATGGAAATGGGTGCTGCGGCAGTTATGGCAAATACTGCTATTGCAACGGCCGGAGATGTGCCTGCTATGGCAAATGCCTTTAAGCTGGCCATTGAAGCAGGAAGAAAAGCATACCTTACAGGAATGGGAAGAGTCCTGGCAAGAGGCGGCAGCGCATCTGATCCGCTTACAGGCTTTTTACGTTAGGAGGCAGCGGACATGAACGAAGAAAACCAGGTCTATTTTGTAGACAGTGATAAGCTGCCTGAGGAAGCATTAAAGCGGAAGCACCGCTTAGAGCAGGATCCAACTTTCCGTACCAACCACATGGAATACATGGAAGGGATGGAAGTGATCCGGTCTGACATCAAGGACAAAGTGAAGAGGCCATGAAAGCCTTTGATTATGATGCCTATACGGCAGGGGATGTAGAGCGGGCGCTGTCCCATGAAACATGTTCCATTGAAGATTTTAAGGCACTTTTATCCCCTGCAGCGGCTCCTTATCTGGAGGTAATGGCCAGAAAAGCTGAGGAGATCACAAAAAATCATTTTGGCAATACGGTATACATTTTTACCCCTCTTTATATTGCCAATTACTGCCAGAATTACTGCATTTACTGCGGTTTTAACTGCTACAACAACATCCGCCGCAAAAAACTTACATTTGAAGAGATCGAGCATGAAATGCAGGTGATCGCAAAGACCGGTATGGAAGAGATCCTGATCCTTACAGGGGAAAGCAGGGCCTATTCGGATGTAAAATATATCGGAGAAGCAGTGAAGATTGCCCGGAAATATTTCCGAAATATCGGCATTGAAATCTATCCTGTAAATGTAGATGAGTATAAATATCTTCATGAATGTGGCGTAGATTATGTAACGGTATTCCAGGAAACCTACAATACAGATAAGTATGAAACCCTGCATCTTATGGGACATAAACGTGTATGGCCATACCGCTTTGATGCCCAGGAGCGGGCTCTTATGGGAGGTATGAGAGGTGCAGGCTTTTCCGCGCTGTTAGGTCTGGATGATTTCCGAAAGGATGCTCTTGCAACGGCTCTTCATGTATATTATATCAACCGGAAATATCCACATGCAGAGCTTTCTTTAAGCTGTCCAAGACTACGTCCTATCGTCAATAATGACAAGATCAATCCAAGGGATGTAGGGGAAAAAGAACTTTGCCAGGTTCTCTGTGCATACCGTATTTTCCTGCCATTTGCAGGTATTACTGTATCCAGCCGTGAAAGCGCTGCTTTCAGAAACGGCATTACCAAGATTTGTGCAACAAAGGTTTCTGCCGGTGTATCCACGGGAATTGGAGATCATGAGGAGAAATACGAAGGCAAGGAAGATGCAGACGTAGGAGATGAGCAGTTTGAGATTAATGACGGACGTTCTTTCGCCAGTATGTATGAGGATATGGAAAAAGGCGGTCTGCAGCCGGTCCTTAACGACTACATTTATGTATAATAGAAGAACTTGATAGACAAAAAACACACAGCTTGTCATCTTTAGGCTGCTTTTGTGGGGAAACATCAGAGATTGTAAAAAGTAAGACTGAAATCGTAATAGAAAAGTAATAAAAGGATGTGCTATACTAAAACTAAGTAAAAAACGTCTGAAAACAGATGTCTGGGGTAGGACGATAGGTTCGGGAAATCTGCAGGGACAGACGGAACAGAAGGAGAAGTTTTATGAAGAAGACGGGAAAAATATGGGTAGCACTTATTACAGCACTCAGTCTTGCCATGCCAATGAATGTGTGGGCAGACACGAAGATCACCAGCATCTCATTGAAGATCGATTCGTCCATTGAAGCAGGAGACAGCGACTGTGACGTGGATGTAACTACTTCCTCAAGATACTGCAGTGTAGATGATGTGGAAGTTACAAACGAGCCGTCCGACGAGTGGAAGAGCGGTGCAAGACCAAAGATTAAGGTTACATTATCCTCAGATGGTGATGCGTACTTTGGCACAGGTATTACAAAAAGTGATATTTCTGTCAGTGGAAATGATGCTACCGTTACATCAGTCAGCCGTTCCGGCAAGTATGAACTGAATGTCAGTCTTACTCTGGAAAAACTGGAACGTGACTCCAGTGATTATGATCTGGATGTAACAGGGTTAAACTGGGATGATTATGACGGAACTGCAAGCTGGGAAGAGCCGGAAGACGCAAAGCGCTATGAAGTACGCCTTTACAGAGATGGAAGCAGCGTTTCTTCTGCAATCTCTACTACAGACACCAGCTACAATTTCGCCAGCTATTTCACAAGAAGCGGTGATTACACATTTAAGGTACGTGCGATCTACAACACCTCCAACAAAGGTGACTGGGAAGAGTCAGACGAATTAAGCGTTTCCTCCAGCGAAGCAAAAGATATCCGTGACAATGGAAAATCCTCCGGAAATACACCTTCCAATTCCATAGATGATGACGGCGGCCCTGGAGACACAAACACTAGTCAGGGCGCATGGCTTAAAAATGACACCGGCTGGTGGTACTGCAATGCGGACCGCAGCTATCCGGTAAACCAGTGGCAGTATATCAACAATTACTGGTACTTCTTTAATGCATCCGGCTATATGGTAACTGGCTGGGTACAGTGGAATAACGTATGGTATTACTGCTGTGACAGTGGAGAGATGCTTACCAATACCCGTACACCGGATGGCTATTATGTAGATGGAAACGGGGCATGGATCCAGTAGAAAACTTAAAACGGTCAAATGAGGACATTCTAATTTTTCGGCGGGCAGCAGCTATCCCTCTCTACCATATGATGAGGCACCAGGATCTTGGTGGCAGGAAGCCCGGGATCTTCAATGTGGTTGATCATCTGGGTAGCGGCTTCTGCGCCAAGCTGGAAGGAATTGATATCCACAGAAGTAAGCTGAGTCGAAGCAAGTCTTGCAAACAGTGAGTTATTAAAAGAAACAATGGAAAGATCTTCCGGTATGGAAAGACCTATTTCCAGGCAGACACGTTCTAAGGTTGCAGCCAGGATATCGTCGCTGACTACAACAGCAGTAGGACGATCCGGTAAAGAGAGAAGACAGCGTAAAGGTGCGCTGTCTTTTTCTGTTGCTGTAGATGACGCACTGGTGCCGCCTACGTTTATGGCAGCAGTCATTTCCACGCAGTAATCCGCTCTTGGAAGGATATTGTGCTGTAAAAGGGCAGTCTGATAGCCGCTTTTACGGTCTGCGGAGAAGATCATGGAAGTATCACTTCCAATGTAGCCGATCCGTCTGTGTCCCATCTGGTACAGATACTCCGTTGCTTCCTGAGCAGCCAGGAGATTATCATTATCAATGTAGATCGTCTGGTTTGCATGGGAATAGGCTTTTCCTACCAGCACATAAAGAAATCCTTCATTATAGAGAAAATCAGCAATGGGGTCATCCTGGCGGGAATAAAGAACGATAAAACCGTCTACCTGTCCGCTGCGCGCCATGGTCTTGATCACCTGAAGGACTTCTTCTTCACTTTCACCTGTGATCACGGTGTTGATATACTGCCGCTTGTTGCACAGCTGGCTGTCCCGCGGATGGCTTCCAGATAAAAGGAGTTTTCGTATGCCTCTCTGGCGGAAACAGGCAGAATGATCCCGATGGTACGGGAATTCTGGGAAGCCAGATTGCTGGCCTGGAAGTTGGGCTCATATCCTAACTGCGCCATGGCCCGGCGTACTTTTTCTTTTGTTTCCTCACTGATAGAGGGATTGTTTTTACAGGTTCTGGATACAGTAGAAGAAGATACACCTGCCAGAGCTGCTACATCTTTTATGGTAACCGCCATGATAAAACCTCCTGGGATCATTAAAAATCGTCTGATATTATTTTAAAAGAGAATAAGAGTCTTGTCAATAAAGATTGCGCAAACTTAGTGCAAAAATTGCATAAAATATTGCAGGAAAAAAGAGACACCTCTGGAGTTGATAAAACAACTGGAAAATTGCACAAAACAGAGCAGAATAAATTGTGCAAAAAATAGAAAACCTGGAAAATATAGAAAATACACTTGAAAAAGCAATGCAAACTTATTATATTTAATGCAAACGGTTGCGCAATCTTGCAAAAAACATGAGACGGGGCACAAAAGGAAAGCAGGCCGCAAAAGAATGTCCGGGAGGGAGCAATTTATGAACAGAGAAGAAGGTAAGAACGTGTTGATACTGTCACCACTGACAGGCAGGGCAGTACCGTTGGAAGAGGTTCCGGATCCTGTGTTTTCACAGAAGATCATAGGAGATGGAATGGCGGTCATTCCAACAGAGGGGAAGATCCTAAGCCCGGCAGACGCACAGATCGTATCCGTAGCAGACACAGGTCATGCCTATGGTCTGAAAACAGAAGAGGGTGTGGAACTTCTGATCCACGTTGGTCTTGAAACAGTATCATTAAAAGGGGAGTGTTTTAAGATACATGTAAAGCCAGGTGACACTGTAAAAGCGGGAGATCTGTTAGCAGAGGTGGATCTTGAATTTCTGGAAGAACGGAAGCTCAACCCCATCACTCCTGTGCTGATCTGCGGCGGAATGGAAGGAAGAGTCCTGGTAAAGAGTCAGCCAGGACAGGTGGAAGCCGGAAAGAGCGTGCTTTTGACAGAAACAACCAAAGAGAACCTGAAAGATGAACAAAAAACACAGACAGATCCATCCGATAACCTGGAAAATTCAGCACCAGAGCCAAAATCAGAAAAGAAAAAGCTGTCCATTAACTTTGACTTTTTACAGAAACTGGGAAAAGTACTGATGGCAGTAATTGCAGTTATGCCTGCGGCAGGTCTGATGATCAGCCTTGGAAAACTGGTACAGATGGCAGGAGCGATATGAGCATGATCTTCACAGTGGGGAGCACTATGGAGAGCATTGGCTGGGCCATCATCAATAACCTGCATATCCTTTTTGCAGTAGCTATTGGCGGTTCCTGGGCAAAAGAACGGGCCGGCGGTGCCTTTGCATCTGTGATCGCCTTTATCCTGATCAATGTAATTACAGGAGCGCTGTTTGGCATCTCTTCTGACATGCTGGCAGATCCAAACGCAGTTACCCATACACTGTTTGGAAAAGAGATCCTTGTAAATGGATACTTTACCTCTGTTTTAGGCGCGCCTGCATTGAATATGGGTGTGTTCGTAGGTATCATATCCGGTTTCGTAGGAGGTACTGTTTACAATAAGTATTACAATTACAGAAAACTTCCTGATGCACTGGCATTTTTCAATGGAAAACGTTTTGTACCTATGGTAGTGATCCTGTGGTCTGTGATCATTTCCGCTGTTTTAGCAGTTGTATGGCCGGTGATCCAGGGCGGTATCAATGCATTTGGCGTGTGGATCGCAGGTTCTTCCACCACTTCACCGGTACTGGCACCATTTATTTACGGTACCTTAGAGCGTCTGCTCCTGCCGTTTGGCCTTCATCATATGTTGACCATTCCTATGAATTATACTTCTTTTGGCGGTACTTATGAGATCATGACTGGCGTAAATGCAGGAAGCAAGGTATTTGGACAGGATCCTTTATGGCTTGCATGGGCCAATGACCTGATCAACTTTAAAAGCGCAGGAGACATGGCGGCATATACAAACCTTCTTACAACCGTTACACCGGCCCGCTTTAAGGTAGGACAGATGATCGGTGCTACCGGACTGATCTCCGGTATTGCTCTTGCAATGTATAAGAGAGTAGATCCGGATAAAAGGGACAAATACAGATCCATGTTTTTATCCACAGTACTTGCTGTATTTTTAACAGGCGTAACAGAGCCACTGGAATTTATGTTTATGTTCTGTGCCCTGCCGTTGTATCTGGTTTATGCAGTACTTCAGGGATGCGCATTTGCAATGGCCGGTATTATCCACCTGCGCTTCATTCCTTTGGTAACCTGGAATTTATCACCCGTATCCCCATGTCTGTAAAAGCAGGACTGACCGGGGATCTGATCAATTTTGTGATCTGCGTGGTAGCATTCTTTGTGATCGGATATGTGGTTGCCTATTTTATGATCGGAAAATTCCATTTTGCAACACCGGGACGTCTGGGAAATTATACAGATGACGGAGCAGAAGAGGAAGATCAGGGCAGTACACAAACTGGAAGCAAAGAAAAGAAGGACTCCCAGGCAGAGCGCATCATGCTCTTTTAGGCGGCAGGGAAAATATTGTTTTAGTTGATGCCTGCATGACAAGACTTCGTGTGACTGTAAAAGATGTAGATAAAGTAGCAGAACTGCCTGCATGGAAGGCAGAGGGAGCATTAGGCTTTTAAAGAAGGATGGCGGTATCCAGGCCGTTTATGGACCAAAGGCAGATGTGCTGAAATCCGATATTAATGATATTTTATAATAGAAAGGCTGTAAAATGAAGATCCTTACGTTAAATACACACAGTCTGGCAGAAGAAAATGCCACAGAAAAAATGGAACTGTTTGCCGGTATCCTGGAAAAAGAGCAGCCGGAGGTCATGGCATTTCAGGAAGTAAACCAGACCATGGCAGAACCATTTATAAATGAGAAAGAAGTTTGTGGTTATCAGCCGGTCAAAGGCTTTGAAGGGAAAATGCGCCGGGATAATTATGGTGCGTCTCTGGCAGAAGCGTTAAGGAAAAAAGGTCTTTCCTACTACTGGACCTGGATCCCTGTAAAAGTAGGATATGATAAATATGACGAAGGACTGGCAATCTTTTCCGAAAGTCCCATTCTTTCTTCCTGTGTATTTAACTTAAGTGCTTCTGATGATTACTATAACTGGAAAACCAGAAAAACTCTGGGAATACACACAGAAAAGGCTGGTTTTTACTGTGCATATGGCTGGTGGAAGGATGAAGAAGAGCCTTTTAAAGCCCAGTGGGAAACATTTTTAAAGAATACAAAGAGCCTGATGGAGAAAAAAGAAACATCCCTGTGGGTCATGGGAGATTTTAACAGTCCTGCTTCTGTAAGGGGAGAAGGCTATGATCTTGTAAGAGTAAGCGGTTTTAAGGATACATGGGATCTGGCAGAGAAGAAAGATGCCGGATTTACAGCACCGCCAAAGATCGATGGCTGGAAGGAAGCAGAAGGAAAATCGCCTGAGCAGGGAATGCGCATCGACTACATCTGGCATTGGGAGATATTAATATAGAAGAGTCCCGTGTTTTATGCAACGGGAAAAGAGAACCGGCAGTTTCGGATCACTATGCGGTGATGATCAAAACAGGTATATAGAACCGTTGCAACAGGCATTAAAAACAGGGAAAGAGGAGCGTAAATAAAGTGAACAGAACAGCAGGAATACTTTTATCTGTATCCAGTCTGCCATCAAAATACGGCATTGGCTGCTTTTCAAAAAGCGCCTATGAATTTGCAGACTGGTTAAAAGAAGCAGGTCAGAGCTACTGGCAGATCCTTCCTTTAGGACCTACCAGCTACGGCGACTCTCCGTACCAGTCATTTTCCACCTATGCAGGAAATCCTTATTTTATCAGCTTAGAAGACTTGATTGAAGAAGGTGTTCTTACAGAAAAGGAATGTGAAAAACTGGAAACAGAGTCCAAAGAAGGGACCATCGACTATAAAAAGCTGTATGAGGACCGGTATCCTATTTTGCGAAAGGCCTATGAGCGCAGCAATATCAGTGAAAATCCGGATTATCAGCAGTTTCTTGCAGAAAATGAATGGTGGCTTTCTGATTATGCCCTTTTTATGGCAGTAAAAGACCGGTTTGAGGGAAGACCATGGACGGAGTGGGCAGAAGATATCCGCCTGCGTTATGGCTATGCCATGGATTATTACAGAAGAGAACTGTATTTTGACATAGAATTTCAGAAATACCTGCAGTTTACCTTTTATAAACAGTGGAATAAATTAAAGGCCTATGTCAACAGTCTGGGGATCCGCATGATCGGGGATATTCCCATTTATGTAGCTATGGACAGCGCAGATGCCTGGGCGAATCCTTCTTTGTTCCAGTTAGATGAGAAAAATGTGCCTTATGCAGTAGCCGGCTGCCCGCCGGACGGATTTTCTGCTACAGGCCAGCTTTGGGGCAATCCTTTGTACCGCTGGGAATATCACAGACAGACCGGGTATGAATGGTGGTTAAAGCGGCTTTCCCACTGTTTTAAACTGTATGATGCAGTGCGCATTGACCATTTCAGAGGATTTGACCAGTATTATTCTATCCCTTATGGAGCGGAAGATGCTACCAGAGGCCACTGGGAACAGGGACCGGGGATCGATCTTTTTAACCGGGTACGTCAGGTGCTGGGAGAAAAGGAAGTCATTGCGGAAGATCTTGGCTATGTAACAGACTCTGTGCGCAAACTGGTTTATGACAGCGGTTTTCCAGGTATGAAGGTACTGGAATTTGCCTTTGACTCCAGAGATTCCGGTTGTGCCAACGACTACCTGCCTCACAATTATCCGGAAAATTCCGTAGCTTATACAGGAACCCATGATAATGAAACTCTGGCAGGCTGGTTTGACAGCATTACAAAAGAAGAACAGAATATGGTACGTGATTATCTGTGTGATCATTACACTCCAAAGAAATATTTATATAAGTCTTTAAACAGCCTGGTAATGCGTTCTAAAGCTGCCCTTTGTGTGATCCCAATGCAGGACTATCTGGGACTGGATAATCATTACCGTATGAACAAGCCTTCTACTGTAGGAGAAAACTGGAAATGGCGCCTGAAAAAAGGAGAGCTGACTGACTTGTTAAAAGAAGAGATCCGTGGTATGACCCGCAGATATGGACGTTTAAATGGTCAATAACCTGTAATTCGTTTGTTTTTTAACAGAAACATAAGCTATTGAGAAAGAAAATCACTTGCAATGTATTTCGTATATGCGTATAATAAAAACAGAAACAGCCCGAATGAGCTGTTTCTGTTATGTTAATAAAACTTTTTTGATCTATATGCAACTGTTAAAAAAATCACAACAAAGAGGAGAAAGCGAATGAGAGGAGTAGAAACCCGTATTCAGGAGATCCGCCACAGAATTTTCAGAGAAGTAGCCCGTATGGCTTATCATACCGAATGGCCGGTAGACAAGCGTATTGAAGAGCTTCCATATAAGATCATTCCGGGAGAAGTTGGAAACTTCCGTAATGACGTATTCTTAGAGAGAGCGATCGTAGGAGAGAGACTGCGTCTGGCAATGGGACTTCCATGCCGTAATGCATCTGAGCATGCACCAGTTTCTGACAATATCGAAGCAGCAGACAGAGCAGAGACCTACTACACACCGCCTCTGATCAATGTTATCAAATTTGCCTGCAACGCCTGCAAAGAGAAGAGAGTCCATGTAACAGACGGATGTCAGGGATGTTTAGCTCATCCTTGCGTAGAAGTCTGTCCAAAGGGAGCTGTTACCCTGGATCGTACTACAGGACGCTCCCATATTGACGAAGATAAATGTATCAAATGTGGAAAGTGCGCAACTGTATGTTCCTACAATGCTATCATCGTTCAGCAGAGACCATGTGCAGCAGCCTGCGGTATGGATGCTATCTCTTCTGATGAAAACGGTAAGGCAGACATTGACTATGATAAGTGCGTATCCTGCGGACAGTGCCTTGTAAACTGTCCATTCGGCGCTATCGCAGATAAGTCCCAGATCTTCCAGACCATCCGTGCCATCCAGTCCGGTGAACGTGTATACGCAGCAGTAGCTCCTGCATTCGTAGGCCAGTTCGGACCAAAGGTAACTCCTGGAAAACTGAGAGCAGCTATGAAGAAATTAGGCTTTGCCGATGTATTTGAGGTAGCAATCGGTGCTGACCTTTGTGCAGCCCAGGAAGCACAGGACTTCTTAGATGAAGTACCGGAGAAGATCCCATTTATGGCAACTTCCTGCTGTCCTGCATGGTCTGTAATGGCAAAGAAAGTATTCCCGAAATACGCAAACTGCATTTCCATGGCACTGACCCCTATGACCCTGACTGCAAGACTGATCAAGAAGCAGCATGAGTCTGCAAAGGTTGTATTTATCGGACCGTGTGCAGCTAAGAAGCTGGAAGCAATGCGTACCAGCATCCGAAGCGATGTGGATTTCGTACTGACCTTTGAGGAAATGGCCGGAATTTTCGATGCAAAGCATGTAGATATTGAAAATATTGAAGAAGATCCAAACGGTGTCAACGATGCTTCCACAGACGGAAGAAACTTCGCTGTTGCAGGCGGTGTGGCAACTTCTGTTAAGGATGTATTAAAAGAACTGAAGCCGGATATGGAAGTTAAAATCGCAAATGCAGAGGGCTTAAAAGAGTGCCGTCAGCTGTTAAAGCTTGCGACCTTAGGCAAGTATGACGGTTATCTGTTAGAGGGAATGGCATGTCCAGGCGGTTGTGTAGCCGGCGCCGGAACCATGCAGCCTGTTAAGAAATCCCAGGCAGCCGTTAATATTTATGCTTCCAAAGCAAACCACAAAAACTGTCATGAGACAGAATATGTAAAAGAGCTGGATAAACTGGTTGATTAGTGGTTGTTTTAAATTACATTTTCCTTTATAATAATATGTGATTTTGGTAACTCAAAACACTGCTTTCCTGATGGTGAAAGAAAGTCTATGTTTCAGGCTTCGTGTACCAGAAGGGGAGCAGTGTTTTTATATACCAGGAACTTCCGTTTTAGAGGTAATTGAAAATACATGGCAGATAAAAAACAAAAAATACTGATCTTAGACGATTCAGAGATGAACAGGGACATACTGGCTGTAATGTTAGGCAGTGATTATGAGATCCTGGAAGCTGAAAATGGTCTTGAAGCTATAGAGATCCTTCAACAGGGAATGACAGACATTGATCTGATCCTGTTGGATATTATGATGCCGGAGATGGATGGGTTTGACGTGCTTGGCTTTATGAAGCGCAGCCATATGACAGAAGTGATCCCGGTGATCATGATCTCATCTGAAAGTTCTTCTTCCTATATAGAGAAGGCATATGAGATGGGAGCAGCTGACTATATCAGCCGTCCTTTTAATGCCCTGATCGTAGGACGAAGAGTTATCAATACACTGATGCTTTATGCCAAGCAGAAGCGTCTGGTGCAGATGGTAGCAGACCAGGTCTACGAAAGAGAAAAAACAACGATATGATGGTCAATATTTTAAGTCATATCGTAGAGTTCAGAAATGGAGAGAGCGGACAGCATGTGCGCCATATCCATATGATGACAGAGATACTTTTGCAGCATTTGCAAAAGAGGATCACAAAGTATCAGATCACACAGGAAGATATTGTCCGTATAGCAACGGCATCAGCTCTTCATGACATAGGAAAGATCAGTATACCGGATACCATCTTAAATAAACCGGGAAAACTGACTAAAGAAGAATATGAGATTGTGAAGACCCATTCTATGGCAGGTGCCAGATGTTAGACGCACTGCCTGAATATAAGGATACGCCTTTTGTAAAGACTGCTTATGAGATCTGCAGGTGGCACCATGAGCGCTACGACGGAAAGGGATATCCGGACGGATTAAAGGGAGAAGAGATCCCTATTTCTGCCCAGATCGTTTCTGTTGCAGATGTATATGATGCTCTTACCAGTGAGCGATGTTATAAAAAGTCTTTTTCACATGAAAAGGCAATGGAGATGATCTTAAATGGAGAATGCGGGCAGTTCAGTCCGCTGATCTTAGAGTGTCTCCAGGACTCATCCCAGGAGATCCAGGAAAATCTTTGTGGAAATCCTACAGGAAAAACCAGTGATAAACAGGTTTACAGTGTGGTAGAAGAGATACTGGAACACAAGGACATTGGAGAAAGTTCCTATTCTGTAAACTGGATGGAACGGAACTGGGAAAAAGCAGCATTTTTCAATACCTGGAGCAATGAGCTGCAGTTTGATTACAACAGCAGTACAGGTATGATCTATTTTTCAGACTGGGGCGCTGCACTTTTGGGCCTGACGAAAAATAATATTGATCTGGGAAAAGAAAAACAGCTGTTAGAGCCTTGTGTGGATGTAGAACAGGTGATCAGCCGGATCAAAGAAACATGTCCGGAAAAACCTGAAGTCACTATGGATGTGGAACTGCATCGGCCGGATGGAAGTTTTATTTATGAATTACGTTTAAGATCTCTCTGGACAAAAGAGGAAACTTCGACTTATACAGGTACCATTGGAGTAGCCAAAATCAAAAGTGGACAAAAAATGGGGGGGGGGCAAAATGAATTGCCGGGAATTAGACGAACTGGTCGTTCAGTTAAAAAAGATATTTGACGTAGTCCGCCTTGTAGATGTAGATAAGACAGAAGTTGTCATGCCGGAACAGTCCCATGCCTGCTATGCAGTCTGGAACAGGCAGGAGCGGTGTGAAAACTGTATCTCTGCCAGAGTCGTTGCCCAGAGGTGCCAGCTGACAAAGATCGAATTTGTAGACTCCAAAATATATCTTGTGATCTCTCACTATGTGGAAATCGATGGAAAGGGATATGCTTTAGAGATGGTAACAGAGATCCGGGATGAGCTGCTTTTTGGAGCTTATGGACGGAGTGAGCTGATCGAGAAGATCGAGCAGTATAACAATAAGATATATCGTGATCCCCTTTCCGGTGCTTTTAACCGGAGATATTATGAAGAGCAGGCCTGCCATATGGTATATATGGACGGTGTTGCCATGATCGATGCAGATGATTTAAGGAGATCAATGATAAATATGGACATATGGTAGGAGACCTGGCGCTGAAAGCCTATACAGAAGGTGTCTTCTCCGTGATCCGAAGTACAGACATACTGATCGCTATGGCGGTGATGAGTTTGTCTTACTGATCAATCATGTTCTAAAAGATGTTTTTATTGATAAGCTGGAGAGAATATGCAAAGCTGTTTCTGCGAAAAAAGTAGAAGGATATCCGCAGATCCAGTTATCAGTGAGTATCGGAGGCGTCTATAAAGGCGGTCCGGTGAAAACAGCCATTGCCCTTGCGGACAGTGAAATGTATAAAGTAAAAAAGTTAAAAAACAGTGTATCTGTTTATGAAGGAGGAGAGTAGTCGTGAGTTTAAAAGAGTGTTATGATAAGATGGGTGCTGATTATGAAGATGTATTATCCAGACTTAGAAGTGAAGTGCTGGTACGCAAGTTTGCTTTGAAATTTCTGGATGATGACAGTTATGCCAATTTAAAGGCAGCGATGGAAAGCGGAAACGCCCCGGAAGCATTTCGCGGCGCTCATACCTTAAAAGGTGTTGCCCAGAATTTAGGATTTGGACCTCTTTATAAGGCAGCAGCAGAAGTAACAGAGAGCCTGCGTCCATCAGAAACAAGCTCCGGTGATATGGAAAAAGCAGCTAAGTTGATGCCTGCAGTAGATGAAGAATATGCACGCACCATAGCTGCTATTAAAGAACTTTAAGTAGTGCAGTTTACAGGAAGTTTTACCGTAAATTTAGATCCAAGGTCTGGCTGGCTGGTCACCTCAATGGTGCCGCCACAGAGACTGAGGATCTTTTTTACTAATGTCAGTCCAAGGCCATTGCCTTCCATGCTGCGGCTTCCTTCTGCCTGGTAAAATTTGTCAAAAATATGTTTTTGCACCTCTTCGGTCATACCAATGCCGTTGTCCGCAACGACCACATTTACAAAAGAGTCTTCTGCAGTCATTTTTACAGATACAAGACCGCCGGATGGAGTAAACTTAATTCCATTGGAGATCAGATTGGTCCAGATCTGAAAGATCAGGTCTTCGTTTCCATAGAAAGATATTTCCGGAAGATCCAGGTCAATATCAATATTTTTGGCAGACCAGATGGGCTCTAGGGAAAGGACTGCCTGACGGATCTGTTCATCTAAAGAGAAGGTTTTCTTTTCAGAGATAATGGACTGGTTTTCCAGTTTGGACAATTTTAAAATGTTTCCGGTAAGAGTAGAAAGCTGCCGGGAGCTTTTTAAGATCTGTTCTGCGTACAGCTTATTCTGTTCATCCTGGTAGAAGCAGACAGAAGGGCAGCGTAGCCTTCAATGGCAGCAAGAGGGGTTTTTATCTCATGGGATACATTCTGGATAAAATCAGACTGCAAAGTTTCAATGGAATTTAACTCCTTCACCATTTTATTGAAGTTTAAATTCATCTCCCTGACTTCATACCAGATGTCATTTTCTTTTAACCGCACATCAAAATTTCCTGCAGATACCTGCTCTAAAGCATGGACCAGGTCCTGGATAGGGCGGAAAAAGTGGTGGGAGATGACTGTGGTAATGCACAGGGAGATCAGTGCGGAACTGCAGGTGTTGGTGAGAAAAGGAAACCAGCCCATAGGGGATGATCCGGACTTAATATGCCTGCGTGGAATAAACACCAGGCAATGCCGGAAAATACGAAAAATCCCAGTGCCTGCACAACAATGATCAAACTGATAAAATACCCCATAATTCAGATCTTTCATTCTTTCATCACCGCCTTATATCCAAGTCCACGGACTGTTATGATCTCAAAATCCGGATTATTCTCAAAACTCTGCGCAGCCGGTTGATATGTACATCAATGGTCTGTAGGTCTGACTCACTGTTGCCGCCCCCAGATCTCATCCATTAACTGCATACGGGTAAAGATCTTATTTGGATAGGAGATCAGCTTAAATAGCAGGAAAAATTCCTTCTGGGGAAGCATCTGGGGATCATCTCCCAGGTTACGGTCAGTGCATCATAATCCAAGATAGTATGAGGCAGAGTAAGCCGTTTATTACTGGCAATGTGTGAACGGCGAAGCAGTGCCCGCACCCTCAATACCATTTCATCTAATTTACCGGTTTTGTCATATAATCGTCTGTTCCCAGGGAAAATGCCCTTATTTTTAGAAGGAAAATCATCTTTTGCAGTGATCATCAGTACCGGCT
>ENA-OQIG01000522-OQIG01000522.1-human-gut-metagenome-genome-assembly--contig:-NODE-522-length-21967-cov-1.919826_pt1 | contig 21967 bp, 20 predicted proteins | sample MGYA00242576_ERZ504741 | MGnify/ENA primary metagenome ERZ504741 (study PRJEB26092, sample SAMD00036436) | human gut metagenome | host: Homo sapiens | study: EMG produced TPA metagenomics assembly of... | reverse complement strand
GCTTCGACTATGAACATTCTTGAAATTTGAAAGTAGGAACTCAGCCGTACCTTATTTCCGTACGATCCCCAGCCACGTTCCGGATCACCTTTCCAGTCCGTCAGGATATTCAGTGAAATAGAATCGAGGGTCGAATGCTCCCCAAGGACCACTACCTGTCAGGTTGCCGGCATGTGAGTTCGGTTGAAAATAACGGTCGCCACCATCAAAGGTTTTGATATTCTCAGCCATCCAGCCTTCCAGCGGGGGCTGCGGGTTCGACTCATTATCACCACACCATACAGCCAGAGAGGGATGGTTACGGACACGCTTGATTTTCTCTATCATATTGTTATTGAACGCATTCAAGTCGTAAGGAAGATTGGGATTAGAGTTAATCCAGAAGTCATCCCATACCATCAGACCATATTTATCACACATTTCGTAAAACTCGTCATCGGTAGTAGAGCCAAGCCAATTACGAATCATATTGAAATTCATTTCGTGATGGAAACGTAGCTTGGTGTCATACTCTTCACCACGCATCTCAGCATATATTCCGACATTCCCCAGTTAGCTCCTTTCACAAATACAGGTACACCGTTGATGTGCAGATGCAGGGTGTTGTTGTTTGTGTCATAGCTATACTCTTTGATACCGAAGGTTACGTCTTTAGTTTCGGAGACTTTCCCGTCTACGGATACTTCCAGTTTACAGGTATACAGGTTGGGCTCACCATATCCGTTGGGCCACCACAGTTTCGGCGAGTTGATCACCAGTTGCGGATAATACCGTTTGTCGAACTTCACTTCCGAAGTCGCCCCCGGATTAATATCTACTTCTTTGGTGAACTTCACATCACCGGGGGTGATCGTACCGTTCACCACGACTTTAGATGGTTTGTCAGAACTGTTTTTCACTTCCAGTGCCACCGACAGATCGGCGCGTGTGCGGCTGGGTAACGGTAAGTCTGTACGAATCCAAGGATCGATGATCGTTGCCGTACCGGTGTTGCTGAGATAAACCTTATCCGTGATACCCATATTCAGTCCCGGCACATAAGGCATCCAGTCCCAGCCACCACTCGACAAGTAAGTAGGACTGCCGTAGTTTGCCAACGGGGTTTGCGGCATGTGAACCAATACTGCCAGTACGTTCGGCTGATCTTTCTTCACTATTTCCGTGATATTGAACCGTCCTCTGTGCATAAATCCATCGAGTATCCCCAGCAAGTGTCCGTTCAGGTAGATTTCCGCTTTACGGTTCACTCCGTTAAAGTTGAGCCATGTCAACGCTTTATCAAAGTCGGCAGGCACTTTAAACTCTGTACGATACCAGAAACTGCGATCATACTTTGCACGGTCTACGTTGTGAATGTTATCCCCAAAGTTAGGGTCCTTTTCCAGTCCTGCCGTTACGTAAGAAGTAAAAGCAGTGCCCGGTACAACAGCGTCCACCCATGATGATGTGTCATAACCTGCGTTCAGCAGAGCCGGAACATTTGTTCCGACTTCCGCCTCCGGCTTTAACTTCCAGGAAACAATCGATTCACCACTATGCAGATAAACGGGGCCTGCTTGTAAAGAAGATACCAACAATGAACCAACCATTGCAAGTCCGATACCCAGCGATTTACCTTTTTTCTTTTATAAACTTCATACACATTATTGATTATAGTATTATTATTTATTTTCTTATCGTAATTATGTCGTTTGCAGCGCATATATATCCTGGTTGTTGGATCTATATGTCCAACTCGTAGCGTATATATGTCCTGCGCGTGGATCTATATGCTGCATGCAGGCATATATGGTGTATATCCACTATTCCGAGCGCTTATGAAAACCGGATTATTCGGCTATATCCGCTATGTTCATCAGCTTGATATAGAGCACTTTCATCCAGGTAGACGATCCGAAGGTGACTACCCAGCCTACCGAAACAGTAGCAGGTTCCGCCAAAGAGAAGGTCAGGGTATGCTTTCCTCCCATATTGGAGTCACCGTACTGGCTATATCCCAATGCTTCTTCTTTCAATCGGTCAATGTCCGGCAATACGCTGCCGCGGCTGGCTGCCAGATATCCGTTCATTCCGTTACTGCCCCCTTCGAGTTCACACTCCAATTGATAATTTCCAGCCGGAAGTTCAAAACTTTGATAGACCTTACCATTCGTGATTCCTTCTCCATCCCAGTCTTTCGATTCCAGATGGATGGAATAATTGCCCCAGTCTTCGGACCAACCGCCTTTTCCATTACTCTGATTCAGGATATTGGGAGTGAAGTCCCAGTCAACGAGTATTCCCCATTTATTATCCGCATTCTTATCCCTTCCTTCAAACGGACGTTTGTAGTTCTTCAGATACAAGTCGGTAATGTCTTCACTGACTCCGTAAGAGACAACTGCCGTTTTAAAGGTATCAATCGACATTTCATCCGGCAGGAAGTAAGTCTGCACATCAAACTTGGTCATACTCTTGTAATCCTTCAGGACGGTTTCTTCTTCGCTGTTTTCGATCTTCAGTTCCTGTACTTTCCGATTTCATTCGGTATAATGTACCATCGTATAAAGAGCTGTCGGTTCTGCCGGCGACCAGTCGATCGTTACATCATCTTCTATCTTTTCTACCTTCTTCACCAAGCGGTTGACCAGCCCGTCTTTGTAGGAGTCACCATATGACGTTCCGGTAAGGTTGAAAGGAACCGAAGGATGCAATCCGTCTTTATCATAGGTATGCATTTCGAAATTATAGGTCCCTTCTTCCAGAGGAATCGGTATAATCAGCACATTATCATTCCCTTCTCTCCGGATATCCTGTTCCAGAGAGTCCTGTTTCAAGTTCCAGTATATCTTTATCTTGGCTATTTTAGGGTCGGATGCCAGTACTCCGCGGAAGACCACCCGGTTGTAGCCGGAGTACATGGCGATAGAATCAGGAATACCCGTATAAAGAATTTCCTTTCCATCCGTATATTTCAGATATTCGTCCATCTTTGTGCAAGATGTAATCCCCAACAGCATCAGTAGTGACATCAGATAGGGCGTATGTTTGATAAATTGTTTCATATTCTTTCTGCTTTAATCAGTCGGTTAACACTCATTGAATTATTCTTCGTTATCATTCCCCCAGAAGGTGAGTTCCGTGAAACAGATGTTGTAATTGTTAGACCAATTCTTCAGACATTTGATACGGATATAGCGTACACGCGGCATATCCAGAGGAACATTTGCCTGATCTCCTATTTTCGCGGCTTCGATATCATCTTCCGTCAGGATACCGATAGGCGAACCGGAAGGCTTCACATTCTCCATATCCAATAGTTTCACCCACTGATCCCAGCTACCATCGGGGTTAGGTTCCGTAGCGCATCCCCATACTTCGTAGCGTCTCGGGCTCATGTCGTTATAGAAGTGCTTCTCGTCTTGAATAGCCACAGTGCAAAGCGGCTCAGTTTAGCCAGTACGCCAAGGTCGAAGGTAAATACTGCCGGACCGTCTTTCGTGCCTGTTCCGGTGTGAAGTCCTACGCCACCACTGTCACCATCTTTGGAGATTCTTCCGTTCCATACATATTCCATCTTGCCATCGTACGAATCTACGCGGGAATCGTTCTGCAAATACATTTCCCTGAACTTCGTCTTATCCAATTCCCTTTCGTAGATCGGAGTCAGCTCGGTGAACAGCGTATCTGTCTCATTCCCATATTTATCCTGCAGGAAGATGCCGAAACGACGGGGAACTGCATCATACCCTCTGACGGAATAAACGATCTCTTCACGTGCCGAGTAGAATGTTTCGGCCAGCACCATATCGCCTAATTCATCGGGCGTACAGACGTAGATAGCAAGATCGGACTTGAACTTATTGTCCATCTCGAAGGTCATGCCGCCAAAGTCAGAAACCATCGATAACGACTCGTAGCAGGACAGGATAGGAGGAGTCAGCGGAACGACTTCCACTATCTGAGGCTGAGAACGGTTCTCGCTACGGTCTACAGTGTACAGTTCTACTTTATAAGTATCCGTATCGCCAAAACCTTCTACCGTAACAGAGTTCGTGTAAAACGAGGAACGGAACTCCATGACTTTCCCTGTTTTATTAGTATACTTGGCCAACACATACAGCAAATCCGGATCGGAAGGAAGTGTATAAGTGAATTTCACAGCTCCCGGAAGGCTTTCTGTTTTTACGTCCTGAACAGTGCCAGGAGCGTCTTTGTCGTTTTCAATGGGCTTTACCATATCTTCTGCGCAACTACCGAAAACGAAAAGCAAGCCGCAAGCCCATATTGTAAATTTACGTGATATCATATTCTGCTGATTTTAAAATGAGACATACATTACCATCCGGGGTTCTGAACCAATTTCGGGTTGACTACCAGGTCATTCTGATGAATCGGCCAGAAATAATCACGCGGAGCATAAACTTTAATGTATACAGGGTTCTCTGAGAATAGTACTCTGCGGGAGTTTCACCTTCAAAGTTCCATCCGTGGATCTTCTCGTTCAATACCTTATTGGCTGTCTTCCATCGACGGAGATCCCAGAAACGGCTGCCTTCGAACATCAGTTCGATAGCACGCTCACGCTGGATAATCTCACGAAGTCCTTCCTGTGTCTTGTATCTGTTGGGATACTTGGAGTAAGTGTCATGATTCCTTGATTCCTTTCAGACCGGCACGTGCTCTGATCTGATCCAGGTAGCTGATAGCCAGTTCACGGTTGTTGACATCGTCTTTCTCATTCAGCGCTTCGGCATAGAGTAAGTATAAGTCAGTAAGGCGCATTTCCGGCCAAGGGAATCTTTCGGTCGTATAGCCACTCTGGGTAACTTCATAAGTGACACTGACCAGTTTTTTGGTCCAGTATCCGGTGGTTGTATAGCTGTTAGTCCCCAGTTTTCCCTGTGCTTGTCCGGCGCGGTTCTTCGCTGTCCAGATGTCTTTTTCACTGTCTGATGGACAGTTATACTGATACCAGGTGCAACCGTCAAAACCGATATTGGCATAGAAGCGAGGTTCTCTGTCAAAGTTCATCTGTATTGTTTCATAATAAGATGCCAGTTCGTATGGTTGCTCGTTGGTGTGCATCTTTACTTTGAAACGGTCGGCATAATTCCATGTTTTATCTTCGTCCATTGGGACACCGTTCTTTGTGTAGTACAGATTCGTAGCTTCCATTGTAGGGTTCAGCATTTCCTGTCCTCCCCACATATTGTTGGGGTAAGCTCCGACACGGGTCATACAAAGACTCTGCAAGTGTGCGTCCGAACGTGAAGAAAGTCCCCAGATCAGTTCTGTATTCCACTTTTCCGTTACGCTGTTGCGGATGCTAAGCTGGCATTTGGTTTCATCCGACAGGATCAGGTTGCTTTTGTAGGAGTATAATTCTAATCCTAATTCCGGGTCCTGACTGGCTTCAATGGCGGCTTCGCACGCGGCAATGGCGGTGTCCCATTTAGTCGGGTCTTCGGTGGAGTTAAACAAATGTTCTCCATCCTTATCCACATAGTTTGCATAATCCTTATTACCATTGAACAACGGACTGGCAGCTGTTACCAGCAGTCTGGCTTTCAGAGTCAGGTTTGCGATCTGCGTCACACGGCCCAACTCACTACCTTTGTTGGAAATCACTCTCGGAAGATCTTCCAGACATTCGTCCAGCAATCTACAATGTACTGCACTACCTTATCTACCGGCTCACGTTTCTTTCTCACTTCTTCCGGAGTAGCCGAAATCGGGAGATTGTCATCAGCAATCACGATAGGACCGTACATTCTGAACAGACAGAAATGATAATATGCTTTCAGAAATTTCACTTCGGCAAGCCATCTCTTCCGCATGGAAGGAGTCAAATCTCCTACTTTGCTCATGTCTGATACGTTCTCCAGAAAGATGTTGCAATCACGGATGCCACGGTAATATACATACCACATGTTACATAAAGGGTCATTGACATTCTGACGTCCCAGTGCAATCTTCCAAGGGCCAAAGTCGTTGTACGGAGTAAGAGGGTAATAACTCCAGAGTTCGTCCGCACCCATCAGAGCGACATTATTGTATGGGCTGTCATTGCCCGGAATGTATGAGTAACAAGTATTCAGATACTTTTCCGCCTCGTTGCGGTTTGTAAACGAGTTATCAATCGTTCCTATCTTATCGGGCACTACATCCAGATAGCTGCAGGATTGTGTCAATGCTGTTCCTCCAATCAACAGAAGGAAGTATGTCAGGTTTCTGACTTATTCTTCATTTGGTATATCATTCTATTTTTCATGCTTTCCTAGATTTTAGAAGTTAATTTGTACACCCAGATTGATGACTCTCTGAATAGGATATCCCAGTCCGGAACCTCCCATTTCGATGTCCCATAGTTTAAATCCGCTAAGGAGGAGCAGGTTGTTTCCGCTGCAATAAACACGTGCGGATGATATATAGGCCTTCTTCGTCCAGCTTTCCGGCAGTGTGTAGCCTACTTCCAGCGTTTTCAACCGCAGGAATGCACCGTTACGCATAAACCAAGAGCTGGTTCTCACGTTATTTTCAATCACTGTCGTACTCAGACGGGGCCACATAGCATACAGGTTACGGTTACTTTCCGACCAGTGGTCGTTGGCATAAGCTTTCAATAAAGGAATATCCTGATGATAAGGATCGTCATCCGTAGGATTGATGTGCTGGAACGGAGAAGTTGCCTTCGCATCTACCAGAAGGAAGAACGTGCCGAACCTTGGAAGAAAGCCGAGATATCAAATCGCTGATTACCGAATGAGAAACCGAATCCGTAGACAATTTCGGGTACTGTAGGATATCCCAGCGGAACCATGTCGCATCGGTAATCTGTCCGTCACCATTCACATCCCGATATTTGATGTCACCGCTCCATATTCGCCAAAGGTTTGTTTCGGGGAGTTCTGCACATCGTATTCATCAATAAAGAGACGTTCGGCGATAAGACCGTACCATTGGTTCAACGATTGACCGATATGGCTTCTGTATTTCTCGTTATAGGCGGGTTCTTCATATTTCAGAAATTCGCTGTGCGCATAGGTAAAGTTACCGTGTGCCTGCAACCAATACCCATTGCGGAAGAACTTATTATAATCCACTGACAAGTCTACTCCGTTTGCTTTCGCTTCACCCACATTGGCACGTACTTTGGCAGCCAGACCCATATCAGCGGGATAGAAGCTCTGTCCATCAAAATGTTCGTACGATGCTCTGTAAAGTAGTCCAGCTGAATATTCAAGGCATCAAACAAAGTAAGCTCCAAACCGTAGTTTGCTTTTTTCGCCCGTTCCCAAGTGATAAGGCGGTTATCGTAACGCTTCACCGTCACTCCCGGTTTTCCTTCGTCAAAGTTGGTTCCAAACCAATATCCCTTACCTGAATCATTCGGATCTACCTCGGAGAGATAGAAGAAACGGTCATTCTCGTCTCCAATCGCATCATTACCTACCAGACCGTAGGTTGCTTTCAGTTTCAATTTAGGGATCACCTTGTTCATCGGACGCCAGAATTTCTCATTAGAGATTACCCAAGCCAAGCCGGCTGCGGGGAAGAATCCCCAACGTTCGTTTTTATAGAAGCGCTCGGAACCGTTGTAACCGAAGTTCAGCTCTGCCATATAACGGCTGTCGTAACTATAAGTGAAACGACCGGACAAACCCTGATTACGGTAAGGCAGAGACTTCTGCAAAGAACCGCTGTTCGCATTGATCTTTTCGCGCTGCTGATATACCAGCAAGCCACTGACTTCGTGAATATCGAAACTACGATTATACTGCATAGCAGCTTCTATATAGGTGGTAGACTGTATATCTTTCCAGCCTTCGCTATATCCCAGATAGTCTGTCGGATTGGACTTCTCGTTCAGCAGACCGATATTATATTGATTCGTCTTTTTTATCATACGAACTTACATTATAATAATAAGGATTGAACGAACGGTTAACGTCGAAATAAGAGTAGCGGGAAGTATTATACAATCCACGGATGTTCAGCCCTTTCGTGATAAAGGATAAGTCTTGCTTTAACTCAAACTGTGCATCCATTGTAGAACGGGAGTAGTCTTTATATCCTTTTGTCAGTTCGGCATAAGGATTGGTATAGTTCGCCTCCGTCTCACGGATAGCGTTACCATACAGCAAGTGCTTCGCCGTAGGCAGTGCATCCGACGGGTAATAGGCAGGAAACAATACAGGGTTGGAACGGACTATCTTCTTATACATCACATCTCCTCCGTCCAGAGGTCCGCGATAGTCGTCAAAAGTACCGGAAAGACGTACGACAGCTTCCGTCGTCTTTGTCAGGTTAATATTAATGTTCGAACGCAACTGATAAGAACGAAGATTAATGTTATTATCGAAACCATTCATCGAATTGCTCTTCAGGTTTCCGTTATCTTTGGAAAAAGAAGCTGCAATATAGTATCTTGCCAGCTTACCACCACCGCTGACATTCATGTTAACACGCTGATTGGCGGTCATATCCTTTACTAAAAGTTTTCTCCAGTCATTGGCAGGATAGACATACGGATTCGTACCTTTGATCGTGTTGTCTATCTTCTCACGCGAATATGCCAAAGGAGCCAGCGGTTTCTGGTTCTGACCGCTTCATTGGCAAGCTGCATAAAGGTGATCGGATCGGCCAGTTCCACATTCTTGGTATTGGAAGAGAATGAGTTCTCTACACGAATAGACACTTTAGTCGCTCCTTCCTTACCTTCCTTCGTGGCTACCTGAATAACACCATTGGCACCACGGGCACCGTATAATGCCGTAGCAGTAGCATCTTTCAGAATAGAGAATGCGGCAATATCGTCCGGTTGCAGACGTGCCAGCTCGGTAGTAGTCGTTTCGATACCGTCAATCAGAATCAACGGGTCTTTTTTGTATCCGAAGGTCGTGACACCTCTGATAAAGAAGTCTGCGTTATCTTTTCCCGGCTCTCCACTACGCTGATAGGCAATCACACCGGACATACGACCTGCAAGAGCAGTCGTCAGGTTACTGGACGGTACTTTCAGCTCTGCGGGCTTGATCGTCTCGATGGAGCTGATCATACTCTCTTTCTTTTGTGTACCGAAAGCTACCACCACGACTTCATCGAGAGCCTTACTGTCTTCTTCCAGCACTACAGCCACCTTATTATTCTTAGGAACCCTTACATATTGAGTAATATACCCGATATAAGAAATCTGAAGTTCTTTCCCTACAGGGACTGAAAGAGAAAAGTTTCCATCAACATCGGTGATAGTACCATTGGAAGTACCCCTCACCACTACACTCGCACCGATAATCGGTTCTTCGGAACCTGCTGCCGTTACCTGTCCGGTAACTGTCTTATTCTGTGCCGACAGCTGGCAGCAGCAAAATAAAATCAAAGTCAATAGATAAGCCTGATTTTTTCCATGTATCAGAATTTTAAATTAGTATTAGAGTTCACATTTAAGGATAAATCAATCCGTTCACCGAAAGGGTTATCTTTCCTTATCCGGAACGATGGCAAAAGTAGGAGTATATATATAGGCGGTATAAATAAAAATCACTGCAAAAAATACCATTTTTGCAGCACCAGACTACATCTGAAGCATATTTTCCGCAGATGTTTCATTTTTGTGCATCATTTGTTATAGTGCACCCGGACGGTCACGAAGGCATGTCTATCTTTTCTTTGTCTGCCTGACTTTGTTTCTCGAAATCTTTAGGTGTCATGCCAAACTGTTTCAGGAAAAGCTTGCTGAAATAGGACGGTGAGTTGATACCTACCATAAAGCAGATATCTCCAATCAGGTATTTACCTTCATGAATCAGTTCGGCAGCCTTCCTCAATCGGATTAAACGGATGAAGTCCACAGGAGACAGATTGGAAAGCATCTTTATTTTCCGCAGCAGACTGGAACGACTCATGCCCAGAATCTCGGCAAGATGCTCTACGTTCAGATTGGTATCTATGATATTTTCCTCGATGGTACGAATCACTTTATTCATAAACTCTTCATCCACCTTATTCATCTGCATCTTATTCGTCGGGAAGAACGGACGCTTGGAGAATGCTTCGCGTTCTTTCTGACGGTTATACAGCAAGGATACGATCTGCGTTTTGAGGTAGTTGAAAGAGAACGGTTTCTCTACATAGGCTTCCGCACCTATCTTCAAGCCGTTGATCTTGCTGTCGATATCATTCTTGGCTGTCAGGAAGATGACGGGAATATGGCTCAGGTCCATATCCGACTTTATCTCCTTACACAACTCCCACCCGTTCATAACGGGCATCATGATATCGCTGATGACCAGATCAATCCGTCTGCTCCTCAACACTTCCAGTGCTTCCTGTCCATTTTTTGCCGTTTCCACCGTAAAAACCTCCAGCAGGCGTTCGGACATAAATTCCAGCATGGTCTCATTATCTTCTACCAGCAACAAAACGTAACTTTTCATTTCCGCCTCTACCGGCACCCCTTCACCCAGGGTATCTGTCTCGACCGTTATCTCTTCCAACTTGGGCAAAGACCGCAAGGTATTTTCGACCAGAGGAACAGAAAGAACGAAAGAATTATCTTCATGCTCTGAGTCCAGATATAGCTTGCCTCTATGAAGAGATGCCAACGAACGTGCCAACGGAAGTCCTATGCCGACACCGAATGAGGCGGAGTCTTTTTTCGCTGCCTGATAGAACGGTTCGAATATCTGCTGACTAATCTCCGCCGGTATCTTATCACCGTCACTGGTCACCCGCACAAGGAATGCCTCCGTCTCTCTCTGCAATTCCACGCAAATAGAATGACGGGCATATTTTAAAGCGTTATTCAAAAGATTACTCAGAATCTTAGTAATAGCCTCCTTATCAACGACCGCTTCTATGGATTCTTCCGGAATATGAAGAGCCAGTTCTTTGTTCTTCTTGGATATAGTAGGTTCAAAGCGTGCAACTGTTTCACGAAGCAGCGACGTAATATCCACACATTCCATCGTCATCTCAAATTTATGAGCGCCTATCTTCTGAAAATCAAGCAGCTGACCCGTCAGTGTCAGCAGGCGATTGGTGTTTTGCGTAATCACCGACAGATTCTTCTGAATCTTAGGTCGGCAATTTCCATCTCCTGCAACGTCTCCAGCGGACCATTGATCAAAGTAAGCGGAGTACGCACTTCGTGGGCAATCTCCGTAAAGAAATTGACCTTAGACTCATACAGCTCTTTTTCTTTCTTCTATCTCGAACAGTTTCTGACGCTCTTCCATTTCCTTTTCCTTCCGGTGTTTATACCAGAAGAACCAGGATACCACCACGCAGACAAGCCAGATAAAATAGAATACGTATGCCCAAGGGGAGAACCACCAGGGCGGTAGTATTTCAATAGACAAGGAGCGTTCGACAAATTGCCTCCATTATCGTTACTCGTTGCCTTTACTTGAAAGGTATATTGTCCCGGAGGCAATTTCGCATACGATATATTCTGATTGGTAGCGGCTTTATCCAGTCCTTGTCGATCGGAGCCATCCGATAGTAATATTGGTTAGCCTCAGCGGTAGAATAGCTGAGTAACGCCACGTCGAAACTAATATTCGACTCATCATAATTCAATACGATACGATCGGTATGCGTGATACATTCCTTCAAAGGTGAATCGGCAGTATGCACTGTCACCTCCTTATTATATATACTGAATTTGGAGATATAAATAGGCGGCACAAAATCATCCGTCTTCGCTTCTCTCGGGTCGAAAGCGACCAGTCCGTCTATGCCCCCAAAATAGAATTTGCCATTGCGCGCCTTCAAAGCCGATTTATAATTGAACTGATTCCCCAACAGCCCGTCTTTTGTCGTAAAAACACGTATATCATTCTTGTCGGGATGAAAGCGAACGAGTCCGCGGTTCGTCCCAAACCATAGATTTCCTTCTTCATCTTCCAGAATCTTGTAGGCAACATCGTCGGGCAATCCTTCCTTTATTGAATAGGTGACAAAGTTATCCTTTTCTTCATTGTAATAGCAGATTCCGCCCCGGTCGGTAGAAAACCAGACACGTCCTTTACTGTCCTGCATAACGGAGCTGACTGAGTTTGAACTCAACCATCGGGTTCATTTTCCTTGCTTTCATACTTTTTATAGGAGTCGGTCTGAGGCGAATATCTCCACACGCCACTTCCCATCGTGGCAATCCAGACAGAACCGTCTTTCCCTTCGCACAGATCGAAAATCCAGTTGTATCCGGTCTCCTTGACATTCACAAAATTAAATGAACCAGCCTCGGCAACATACAGTCCCCAGCCTGTTCCCAGCCATTTACGTCCTTTCCTGTCTATATGGAAAACATATACGCTGCCTTCTCCGATCTTTAGTTCCGACGGAGTATAATGCCTGACAGTGTATCCCGGAACCTGAATAACGTCAAGTCCGGCTTTGAACAACCCGCAATATATCTGATCCTGAAAAGGGACTACTGCCAAAGTTACCAGATGATTTCCGGATTTATGGTCCTTTACCTGCCTTATCACACCGTTCTCTACATTCAACACACTGATTCCCGCATCTTCCGTACCGATCCAGATATTGCCTTTCACATCTTCCGCCAGTTCACGGATACGTTTGGTATTCAGTGAATTTCCGGAGCTTCCGGGTACGAACTTATCGAATTGCAGATTCCGGTTGGGTAAGTAGTTCACTCCGCCAAACAATGTCCCGATCCATATCCCTCCTTCACTATCCTGACACATCGAATAAATCATCTTATCCGACAGGCTGAACGAACGCATCAGGTCTTCCTTCAACGAAACGACTTCGTTCTTCTTTTCATCAATGACGTACAGTCCATTGAAGGTTCCCAGCCAGATTTTACCTTTCATATAGGCTACCGTAGTATAGAACGTATTATCGGCTCCTGCTACTTTTATATCTTCCAAGACATGGGATTTCGTATTATATTTTATCAATTCCCCTTCATTGGCAGCCATTATCAGCCAATCGCCATACTCGCAGATAGAATTAATATTCTTCCCCACCAACGGACGTCCGTCCCTATCCTCCACTATCTGTTCAAACGAATCATTCTGCGGATTATAACGACAGATTCCTAATCCCCAGAAGCCAATCCCAGACTTCCCCATTTTCACGGACACAAATACAATTGGGAGATTCCTGCTTAAATTGTCTCCTATTGCTGATTTCATAAAATATAATTCGTTGTCTTTATAACGGAATATTCCCTGATCGGGGATAATAACCCATATATTACCCTGTGTATCGCCTACGATGGCCGACACCCAGTTATCCATTGTTTTACCCTCTTTTGTCTTTTGGTTTATATGGGTGAATACATCAGAAGCCGGATGATACAAATAGACACCCCTGTCCGTACCCACAAAGTGTGCGGTTGGCATCCTCATACAAAGCGGAAATGTTATTATTGCCTTTCTTTAACTGATGATCTTCGCAGTTCATCCGCAGGATGGAAGTACCGTCAAAACGATTGAGACCATTCTTCGTTCCGAACCACATAAAACCGTAGCTATCCTGGATAATCGCTTTCACGTTACTCGACGAAAGCCCGTTATCTCCATTTATGTGAGTAAAATAATAACTAGAATTCTCTTCTCCGCTTACCTTTTGCAGAAATAAAGTAACCAATGCCAATAGAATATAAAATGTGTTCCTCATGATCATAATTTTATTTCGGCAACAAAGATAAGGTAAATACTCTTAATAGATGGAAGGAAATTAAAACTTTTGCATTTAGAGGAATAACCGTCTGTCCGCTGTAAGAATCCAGACTGCTGAATATCAAAAATGATCACCGTCTTCACCTCCCTTAGAAAAAGAATAAAGCACAAACTTGAAAAAAGAAAGCCGTTGTTCTTTCATTTTACTTCATATCTGACAGATCACAGACGCCATACATGTTCACTATAATTACCAGCATTTTATTTTATTCCAATTACACACTTCCAAGCATACGAAAATAATTACAGTTCAATGCATAAACGGCAACCGGGTTTATAATAAATACTGTGATCGTTTATTATAAACGTCCCCCTCGTTTATTATAAACTTTAAAATAGAAATTTGTAGAATCAGGATTGAATTTATAATACAAAAAAGGCTGCAAACCTCACAAAGTTTGCAGCCTTTTCCTATATCGAAGCATCCTATCCTCGGCTATACGTCAGAGAGATAAGTACTATTTGTTACTATATTATACCACCGCAGCCGATGATTCCACACTAATTTTCTCATTTTATTTATCGTTCTTATATTATTCAGTTCAGGTTTGGAACTACAAATATACAACAATAAAAGGCGTTTGTCAAGTGATTAACGGATTTCCATCGGTCCTGTCATTCAGCAACTACTTCTATAACTCTGCTGTTCAGACGCTGACCTGTAAATATATTCAGTCCTACCGTCATCAGATATTCACCAGAGAATAACTCACCGTTTCCTTGCAGAGAAGAGTTAGTACCCGGCATCAGATTGATTTCCTTCACCCGGTACTGCCGACCGGCGTCCAGTCCTTGCAGACGGACAGGCAACAGTTTCTCGCCATAACGGGAATAAATATCGAATGCAAAGACAACAGCTCCCTTCTTATCTTTCCCCACATATTGTGTGGAAGTATGATTTCCGCTATAAGGAGATACCAGCCGATACATGTCTCCTTCGAGCACTACCGGTTTAAGATGATTGTAGTTGGTGACCGCATCACGGCAGAACTTCTTCTCATTATCATTGAGGTCCGACAATTTGATATCAAAACCAAGTTTGCCCATCATTGCTACGTCTGTACGGAATTTGATACTTGCATCATGATTCCATGTAGTGACATGTGCACAAAGAGTTTTTGCCGGGAAAGCTGAGAGTATCCCCATTGGATAAACAGACGTTCGATAGGGTCCGTGTTATCACTCGGCCAGAACTCAGTGAAGTATCTGAGCGTTTCATAGTCGATACGCCCGCTACCGCCCGAACAAAGCATCATCGGCAGATCAGGGTACTTCGTTTTAATACGTTCCAGTACATTATACAGACCGCGAACATAGTCGATGTACAAGTGCGACTGCTTCTCCTTCAGATAAGAAGAGTAGATATTAGTGATCGGGCTATTGCAATCCCATTTGAAGAAAGCAATACCGGGATATTTAGTCATCAAATCATCTACTACTCCAAATACGAAGTCCTGCACTTTCGGATTGCTCAGGTCAAGTACCAACTGATTACGGAAGTAATATTCATCGATTGGGAAGATGGATGACCCAGTCTTTATGTTTCTCATAAAGCTCACTCTTCGGATTCACCATTTCCGGTTCTATCCACAGACCGAACTTGATACCCTTCTTTGTAGCTTCTTCGACCAGACGCCCGATACCGTTGGGCAGTTTATCTGCCGTTTCATCCCAGTCTCCCAAGCCTTGATGATCGCTGCTGCGCGGATATTTATTGGCAAACCAGCCGTCGTCCAGCAAGAACATATCCACTCCGAGCCCTGCGGCATCGCCAATCAGTCCTATCAGTTTCTCCTCATTAAAATCGAAATAAGTCGCTTCCCAGTTATTTAACAGGGTCATACGGGTTTCATCTCCGTCCTTCAACTGATAACGGCGTGCCCAATCGTGGAAATTACGGCTGGCTTTGCCCTTACCATTTGCACTATAGGTAAAATAGAAATCGGGGGTACGGAACACGACACCTGCCGGAAGATAATATTCAGAGGCATAAGGGTTGATACCCGAAATGATACGCAATTCATTCTTGTTGTCCACTTCGAAAGTAAAGCGGAAATTGCCGGTCCATCAATGTACCTACCAGCACTTCACCACAATTCTCCGTAGCCAGCTGGTCCAAAGAAAGCTGGAAGAACGGAGGGGTAAACATGTTGGCACGGGCGCCCAGTTTGGTATCGAGCACTTTTTTACCAAACTCCAACGGCTGGTCGGAGATATTAGCTTCGTGAGCCCAGTCGCCCGAAAATTCAGTCAGATAATACTTCGCACGGTTCAGATGAAGCATACTAGAGGCATATTGGTGAAGCACTACGGCTTCTTCTCTTTATGGCTGATTTCCGTATAGGTTTTAATGATATCCTCGGCAGGATAAGTGACGTAATGCAGCTTTACCGTAACCGGATATTTATCATCTCCCAGGGTGATAATGGTTTCGTTAACTCCTTGCGACACCGCTTTCGTCTCATGAGAGACATACTTCAACAGAAGTGACGGATTACCGTCATTGTGAAGGATATGAATGGCAGGTTCAAAGTAATCCTCCATACCGTGGGTGATATAGGCTTCCGTCCCTTGCGGAAGATGAGAAATATCGGCCTCATGGTTCAGCTTTTTGCCCAGATAGCTTTGGTATAACCGCCCGTTGTCGGCTACGCGGAAGATCAGACTACTGTTATCCGTATGAATCTGAATGACAGGCTTGTCCGCCGCGTTCAGAAGACAGGTGATACTAAGGAAACAGATTAAAAAAAGGATTCTCACTTTCATGATATACATTTAATAAGGTTTATAAATCAAGTCGTTAAAATTGTGGATGGCTGAATCAATTAAAGTTGTGAACGAACTAAATCAGTTAAAGTCGTAAGTGAACCAGTTGAAGAAAGCATTTCCTCCGTCACGAAGCGTGTTGTATGAGTACAGACCGACACGGGCACCTTTCCAGTCACCGAATCTCAGCGAATAAGCTTCTCCACAAGGAGTAAGTTCTTATTGTCCGTGCTATAGTACAACTGATGCTGGTTGGTACGTGCATTCATCGTTGCTCTGAAATAAATCTTCTTACCGCTTACCGGCTTTACTTTCTCCACACTACCATTATTCTCCAGATACAGATAGTTCTTGCCATTCTCTTTGAGTATTCCAATGCCATTGAACAAATTGCCTATACAGAATAGTCCGGCACGTTGTCCCTCGGTCCAAGAACTCATATCCATTTCTGTCGTAACCGTCCCCTCGTATCCGATACACTTCTGTGTCAGCATATTGCGTGATGCCCGAAGATGATCCGCTTTCAGAGCTTTCAACAGTAACCATCCTTTTCGTTCCGTCAGATTCCAGTCGGCGTCAGAAGGATTATGATTGAACTGCCACTGCAAGTTCAGCTCGGGCGAATCAAAGGAATCGCCTCCCTGCGGGAAGCTTACAGGCACTTTCTTTCCGGTATTCGGTTTTGTCCAGACTTTTACCGGTTCGCCTATGCCGTTCATATCGATGTCCACCCCAATCACGGGCCATCCGTCTTTCCAATGTGCAGGTTGCAGATGCACGACTCTTCCCAGCGGTTCCGTCAACTGGAAGTGATAGAACCACCACTCACCTTCGGGAGTATCTACAGTGCACCTTGATGAGTCCGTTGACATTGGTAGAACCTTTTTCCAGTACCACTTTCTTCTCGTAAGGACCGTAGATGTTTTTCGAACGCAGAATTGTCTGCCATCCCTCACCTACTCCGCCTTCGGGAATACTGATATAGTAATATCCGTCCCGCTTGTGAAACTTGGTACCTTCTGCCACCGGACCGGTATAGATCACGTGTCCGTCATCTTCCAAGGTCCTCCCGTCGGCGCTCATCTTATGCAAGATGATAGGTCCGGCTCCCAACTGGCTCCGTCCCAGATAAGCCTGACCATTGTCATCCCATATCGGGCAAGGGTCTTCCCATCCGCCAATCCGTTTCACACAATGCAAAGGTGACCAAGGGCCGTGAGGATCGGTAGCCGTACTCATCATCAGCCCTTCACGGGGAGTACAGAAGTAAATCCAGAACTTCCCGTCATGATGACGGATAGAGGGGGCCCATGAGCCTCCTCCATAATTTCCGTTCGTATCCCAGTCCGGAAAGTCCAGGCGTCGGTACACCTGACTGATAATCTTCCAGTTAATCATATCATCGGATTCCAGCACCGGCATGCCCATATAATGAAAGTCCGAGTTTACCATATAATACTTATCGCCTACCCTGATGACATCCGGATCGGAATAGTCCGCATTCAATATCGGATTGATATACGTGCCGTTTCCCTGATCTCCCCATGTCACATTCTTTGTTTGTGCACCCGCTATCTGACAAGTCAGAAGCGCTATCCATACGCAAAGGATTTTTGTATTCATAATCATTGTTTTAAGTATATACTCAAGCTTCATCTTCTACATGCCGAACGAAAGACCAGAAACAACATGCCTATACTGATCAGCCAGCCAACCAGTATCACGATGAAAGATTCACCGTAATACCGCCATAGAAATGATTAATGACCAGCTGAATCGGCAGTATAAACAACCCTATCGTCAGAAACAGACCTCTTCGTTTTTTGTCGTTCGGTGTCATTTTCCCTTCACAGTTATCACCTTCGTGAAGTGGATATTGTCAGCGGTACTTCCTATCTGAATCTCAAACTCTCCCGGTTCCACCACTTCCTGCATACGGGCATTCCAAAGTGCCAGCTCCGAGATGGGAAGCTTTAGTGTGAAAGTGTTTGTTGCACCGGCTTTAATCAGGTCTTTCCTGAATGCTTTCAGCTGGCGGATAGGAGTAGCCACGGAACTGAAGCGGTCGCGTACATACAGTTGCACTACCTCTTTGCCATCCATCTTGCCGGTGTTCTTCACTTTTACCGTTACCGTCAGTTGATCCTTGTCGGTCAATACAGAATCACTCAACGCACAATCCACATATTCAAAAGTAGTGTAACTCTGTCCGCTGCCAAAGCTCCATAACGGGTCGGGGGCGTCAAAGATATAATGTCCTTTCGGTTCTTCGGGACTGCCCGGCTGGTCGAACGGTTCATTACGGTCTGTGATAAAATGATTGTAGAAGCAAGGAGTATTGCCTGTGCTACGCGGGAAAGATACATTCAGTCGTCCCGACGGATTGACCTTCCCTACGAGGATATCCGCCAACGAACGTCCCTGCTGTTCGCCGCCATACCATTGTACCAACAGTGCGTCGGCATTCTCTTTTACCCAAGGCATAGCCAATGGTTTGCCGGCTATCAATACGACAACCATCGGTTTTCCGGTTTTCTTGATTTCCTGCAACAGTTCTTCCTGTACTCCGGGAAGTTCCAGCGAAGAGAGGTCGAATCCTTCTCCGGTAGTGGAATATTTCGGACTTCTGCCCAGATAGGTACTGCGTGTTCCGACGGCAACGATTGCCAGATCACTGCCGCGAACGGCTTCCACCGCTTCCGCTATCTTATCCTTTTTACTACTCCACCAGTCACATCCTTCGGCATGGCGAACCGTTACTTTATTTCCTAATACCTCCTTTAATCCCTGAAGCAAAGTGACACCTTCTTTGGTATCTCTGGTAGTCCAGGCATAATCTCCGTATATCGTCTGATTGCTGTTCGGACCTACTACGCTATTGACTTATACTTAGCCAAATCCAAAGGAAGAATCTGATTCTTATTCTCAAGCAGAATAGCGCTCTCGTCAGCTATTTCCTTAGCCAAAGCTACTTTCTCCGCACTGCGAACAACTTTACTCACTGCTTTTGGATCGCCATAAGGCGCATCAAACAGCCCTAACTGAAACTTAACCGTCAGGATACGGCGAACGGCAAGGTCAATGTATTTTATATCCAGACGACCGTCCTGTACCATCCGTTCGAAGTTATCATAAGCAGAGTCGATGTTCAAGTCTACCCCGGCTTCCAATGCCAGGCGTCCGGCCTCATCGGTTTCGGGCGTGATAGCATGAAAGGTTTTAAGGCGGTCCACCGATCCCCAGTCAGAATAAACATACCCTTTGAAACCGAGTTCACCACGAAGAATATCTGTCATGTAATAAGGAGACCCTGTGATGCTACTCCATCATAAGCACTATAACAAGTCATCAATGCCAACGGATTCGTTTCCTTGATGACACGACGGAACGGATAGAGATACAAACTTCTCAGTTCCCGTTCACCACCGCTGACCTGCGCACAGTTCAATCCGCCGGAGGGAGTGCCGTGTGCAACAAAATGCTTCGGCATACAGGTGATGCGGTTTTTCTGATATCCATTGATAAAGGCGATACCCATTTCGGAAATAAGGTAAGGGTCTTCACCAAAGGTCTCTTCTACACGTCCCCAGCGAAGTTCACGGGCAATGTCCAGTACGGGCGAGAGAATCTGATGGATACCAATTACTTTGGCTTCCTCTCCCGCAGCTTCGGTCATGCGCTGGATCAGAGCAGGATTGAAGGTACTCCCCTGCGCCAAAGCGTGCGGAAACAGCGTACAATTATTTTGCAGGATTCCCTGAATGCCTTCGGCAGAAGTAATAATGGGGATTCCGAGCCTTGTTTTTGTCAGCATGTATTGTTGCAGTTCCTTGTACATCGCAGCACATTCGGCGGCAGTCGTACCCATTTCGTGGGTACAGCCATAACTCTCACCGTTGAATATACGGTCTATCTCGTCCAGACGGCCTGCGCCCCGGTTCTGCAATTGCAGAACCTTTTCACGCAGTGTCATCCGTCCCATCAGGTCGTCTACACGCTTCTCGATGGAAAGTGATTTATTCTTATAAGGTGGTACCTCCGTCTTTCCGACAGCCTGTCCCGAAAGGGTAAGCAGGCATAAAGTTACAGCACAAGTTATATTTCTCAGTGTCATAGCAAGTTAGTTATTATAAGGTGTAACCAGTAATTTGTAAGAACCGCCTTTCAACAAAGACTTGTCAAAGTTAATAGTAATCTCTTTATTTTCACCCGGCATCAGCGTAAAATAATTATCATTCATGATAGCCGGAAGAATACGTTCACCGTCAACTGTGCGTACAGCCTGTACATGTACGGCAAAAGCTACACTCTTGGCAGACTTAGGCAGTCCGATTGTTGCACGGATTTCCGCCTTCTCTCCCTTCTGTTCCATTTGGAAGAAACTTTCAGTTCGGCCTTCGGAAGTTGGTTCAGAGCAGTGAAGTCTCTGCGGTCATTTCCTCTCCAGTAGTTATTTTCCGATATCAGCTTACCGTTCTTATCCGTCAGTTTCAGACGGATGAAATGTACATCGCTCAAACCTTCGCTCTTACCGGTTCCTCCCAGCACATCGAAGCTCCACAGAGAATATCCGTACCACCAGCCTCTCTTGAACCCGAACATACGTACATAACGTGCATCCTTTTCGGGGAAAGTGATCAGCTCCACACCACCGATTCCATTTTTCGTGCTGTAAGCCTCTTCCCACTGCTGGGCGTCATTCGATACCTGAATCTTGTATTCCTTCCCATAAGATGCTTCCCAGTCGAGACGGACACCGCCAACGGGTTGTACCTTGCCCAAATCAACATATATCCACTCGTTATCACGGTAGGCGCTTGACCAGCGGGTGTCTTTCTTTCCATCCACAGCCATTGACGGATCGCCTTCGGAAGTAGAAGAAACAACTACTTTCTGATTCAATCCCAGGTTCGGTCTTTCCTTATTAAAGTCGATGGTAAAACACTCCAGCGTGCTATTGGATGCTGAATGAACGACAGAGGATTTGCTATAAGCCGGAACCGCTTTTCCGTCCATATTGTAGACTGTCACTTCCGCTTTCAAATCCTGATAGTTTTCTGCGGTAGTATTGGCCACCTTCACTGCGTCCGTCACCGGATTCCAGAGGATATGCAACGGTTCGCACGCGGACTTCGTTCCCCAGTAAGCGCCTGTAAGATCATAATAGTAGTCATAAGTCTGCCATACCATAGAGGGGTAAGCCGATTGTCCCATCCAGGTCATGATACCGGAAGCGTCGTCCCACATACGGTCCAGCCAGCCTTCATACATAGCTTTGTTCGATTCGATATTGATAAGCTGCGCTTTACGGCAATAGTCCTCGATTCCAGAGGGGGCGCCAAAACCTTTGGCAAGAGAAGCGTCATATCTGTCCGGTGCAGCATTAAAAGCAGACTGACCGAAGTAGTGCAAATCCCACATCTTATTGCGGGGCCACCAATCCTTCTCCGGCATAAACTTCTTGAAACTTTCGAAAGTAGGAACTACAGCCGTACCTATTTCCG
>ENA-OQIG01000521-OQIG01000521.1-human-gut-metagenome-genome-assembly--contig:-NODE-521-length-21991-cov-4.053513_pt1 | contig 21991 bp, 27 predicted proteins | sample MGYA00242576_ERZ504741 | MGnify/ENA primary metagenome ERZ504741 (study PRJEB26092, sample SAMD00036436) | human gut metagenome | host: Homo sapiens | study: EMG produced TPA metagenomics assembly of... | reverse complement strand
TGGTTATCCTGTATAAATCCATTTTCCGTGCAGCAAAGGAAAGTAAGATTATTGATAACAACCCAACGATTACCTTACGGCCAAAGGTGGAGGCGTTCCGCAGAAGGACAAAGCTGCATTGACGGATGAACAGGCCGCCAGACTGCTGGATGCCATTCAGGGACTTCCGCCGTATGTATTTGTCATGTTAGGGCTGTATGCAGGATTGCGGCGAGAAGAAATTCTTGCCCTAAAATGGGATTCTGTATATCTGGATGTGGATTGCCCTTATTTAACGGTACGCAGGGCATGGCACACGGAAAATAACAGACCGGTGATTCTGGATGAGCTGAAAACGAAAGCCGCGCATCGAAATATTCCGTTGCCGGTTTGCCTGGCGGACTGTCTGAAAGAGACAAAAGCTAATTCACAGTCAGAATATGTAGTGCCGAACCGGGAAGGCGATCCGCTGTCCTACACACAGTTCAAGCGGCTCTGGCAGTACATTGTGACCCGAACAGTCAAGGAGCGTTTCTATTATCGCTACGAGGATGGAAAGCGTGTAAAGCACACAGTTACGCCGGTCCTCGGTGAAAAGGCAGCACATAACGGAAAAGTGATTTACAGCTAGATTTTGAAGTGACACCGCATCAGCTGCGTCATACATACATTACGAATCTGATTCATTCGTCCGTGGACCCGAAAACGGTTCAATACCTGGCGGGGCATGAGAGTAGTAAAATTACGATGGATATTTACGCAAAGGTCAAATACAACAGACCGGATGAGCTGGTAAGAACAATGGGTGGTGCATTTGCCCAGTGGGATGCAGCACAGGCATAACAATCATAAAGAGCAGGAAACAAAGCTGGAGCGAGGCAAGGATGTCTCGCTCTTTGTTTTACATAATCCGTATCTTTGATTAAGTGGGTGCTTTCTGATAAAAAGAAGGTGTGAATTTAAGAACACTCATTATCAGGAAAGGAAGATTTGTATGGCTAAGAAAAAACAAAGCGTTCCAGAGTACGGAACGGTTACAAGAAAAGGAACACTGTATTACAGAACCAGAATTACAGATGCCGATGGAAAGCAGGTCAGCTTATATGCGACCACCTGTGAAGAATTATATGAAAAGCAGTTGGAGGCCCGGAGACAGGTGGAGGAGATCATCTTTCACCGAAAGCATCCAACGGTTGCCGAGTATTGTGAGAAATGGCTGCTGATGCAGTCAGCAAAGGTGTCTACGGCTACTATAAAAGGATATAGACAGAATATGAAGAATTATGTCATTAACTCTCTGGGAGATATGTATATGGAGGAAGTGACTGCGGATGATATTCGTCTGGCGCTTGTTCCGCTGTCTCAAAAATCGAAAGGACTGTATGATACGGTAAATATGCTGATTAAGTGTGTGTTTTATTCGGCAGAGCGCAGTCAGCTGATAACCGATAATCCGTGTGTAGGAATTTCAGCAAAGGGCGGAAAAGCATCGAAAAAGAAAGACGCCTTAACAGATCAGCAGGTTGCAATTCTGCTGGATACGGTGAAAGAGCTTCCGCCATATCTTTTTATTATGATTGGTTTGTATTCCGGCTTGCGTCGGGAAGAAATTCTTGCATTGCAATGGGACTGTGTATTCATAGATGAATCCACCCCATATATTTCTGTGAGACGTGCATGGCGTGCAGAGCATAACAGGCCGGTGATTTCTACCGTCCTAAAGACAAAAGCAGCAAAAAGGGATATTCCCATTCCGAAGTGTCTGGTGGACTGTCTGCGGGAAGCAAAAGCAAATTCCATATCGGAGTATGTGATTGCCGACAGCGAGGGACAGCCGCTTTCCTATTCTCAGTTTACAAGAGTTTGGCAGTATGTAGTTGTTCGTTCTGCAAAAGAGAGAGCCTACTATAAATATGTGAATGGACAGAGCATTAAATATACCGTCAAGCCGACATTAGGAACAACGCAGAGGAACAATCCCAAGATTCGCTATACCCTGAATTTCGATGTAACACCGCACTTGTTGCGGCATACCTACATCACGAATCTGCTCTATGCGGGCGTTGACCCTAAGACAGTTCAGTATTTGGCAGGGCATGAGAATAGTAAGACAACTATGGACATTTACGCGAGGGTCAAGTATAATAAACCAGAGGAACTTTTCGAGGTAGTGAATGATGCTTTGAACCAGGAGAATTTCGATGAAAAATCACCGATTTCTATGGTTAAGGAATAGGACAACCGACAACAGAAAATGCGAAAAAGCCCGTAATATCAAGGAAAAACGCACCATAGAGATGTTTAATACGGTCTGAAGGCTGCACGTCGTGCACCTCAGTTCAGCAAGCGATAATCGACTGCTCAGACTATATCAAAATGGTTCAAAAACCCCGGAAAATCAAGGTTTTCCGGGGTTTTCTTGTACCCAGACTTATCTGTATAGTTTGACCTCATTTGACCTAACGAGAGCCGTTTTCACTGGAGTTTTAGTGGTCCGTAAGTGGTTAACCTATCGTACAGCTTGGAAAGGAATATGAGATCTTGGCTGATGAAAGAGCGCCTGAGTAACCGCAAAATTGCGGAAAGACTGTTCCTGTCCGAAGGCAGTATTAAGCAATATATCAATCAGATTTATTCTAAACTTAACATAGATGGGATACCCGGGCGAAGCGGCAGCAGATTTTATCCATGCTGAATGCCAACCCCTAACCTTTGGTTAATGGTTATCTTTTTTAATCCACTGTACAATATTTGTACGGTGGATTTTTTATTGACTTAGGAGGAGTGAGAAAATGAAGGATTGGAAAAAATGTACGGCTTTTCTGCTGGCGCTGGTCATATGCTTGGCCTTGCTGCCTGCGGAGTGGGAAGTAGTGAAGGTGAAAGAGAAGATTACTATACCCCCGGTGTGATTGAGGACACCGACTATGACTTCACAGATGATAATCCGGCAGAGCAACTGGGTTATGACTCTATTGAGGATATGCGCACACAGGAACATGAAATCATCTCTTCCGATGATAACGACAATACAGTCGCCGAGGGATATTGGTATCCTGACGGGGATAGGAGCAGCTCCCTCTATTTTATGGTCCAGAGAGATACCATTTACTGGTATGAATTTGACCGGAGCAGGGGGATATTCAAGCGGGAGAACCGGATGGCATTGTACTCAAGTTAGGAAATAAGCGCCGTCTTCAGAGCGGGCAGACATTTCAGTACACAACTTCCAGAGGATTGGATATGAGCTACAGCAAAATTTGTTTCGAGGGAGACACAACAGAATATTTTTGGAGGGAGCGCTGAAAAGCATTCCTGTGGTTAAAGGAGAAAGCTATATGGAACGAAGATATATTTCAAAAGTAAAGCCACTAAGCCAGTATATTTTACAAGTTGACTTTGTCTCCGACAGTCGTTTGCTCCTGGATATGAAGCTCCTGTGTCTTTGTCCCTGAAGGCACTGTTCCCGGCTGGGCAGTTGATACGGAAATCGGTAATGGTGAGTTTTCAGACATCGCTGGTATCTGGATGGAGATGCGGATGCAATTACAAAGGTGTTGATCCAAAGACGGTGCAGTATCCGGCAGGCCACGAGAACATCAAAACCCTTGGATATCCAGTATTTTCAAGGGTTTTCTTATGTTTATGGTTCATAAAGAATTGATGTGAAATTTGGTCAAATTCTTCTTAATGTTATCAAAAATTGATTGAATGCCTGGGGATAAACGGGAATACAGGATTGAAAATATATTTTTTTTATTAGTTCTTGACAAGTAACCATTCGGTAACTATAATAGAGTTACCGAATGGTTACTTTGATAAAGGAGATAGTTATGGCAGAGAGTACAAAGGAACGGATTTTGAGGATAGCACTGGAGCTGTTTGCGCAGAACGGCTATCTTGGGACGTCTATGAATGATATTGCAGGACAGTTAGGATTTACGAAAGCCGCCTTATATAAGCACTATGCCAGCAAACAAGAAATCTTAGATAAGATCGTGGAGCGGATGAACAAGATGGACTATGAGCGCGCGGAAGTCTATGAAATGCCGGAAACGGAACCAGACGGCTTTGCGGAAGCATATCTGCATACACCAATTCAGAAAATCCGCACATACAGTCTTGCCCAGTTTGACCATTGGACAAAGGAACCGTTTTCTTCCAATTTCCGTAAAATGCTGACGCTGGAGCAATACCGTGATCCCAAGCTTGCACAGCTCCATCATGACTATCTGGCGGGTGGTCCACTGGAGTACATGGCGGCCATCTTCCGCAAGCTGGCAGATTCTGATGAGGATGCTATGCAGTTGGCGTTGGAATTCTATGGTCCAATGTATCTTTTATACAGTGTCTACGACGGTGCTGAAAAAAAAGAATCTGCTTCTTCTTTGCTGGCGACACATATTGATCACTTTATTGCCAAGGTTGAGTCTGATTACAGAAAGAAGGGGAGAACAACATGAAAGATGTGGGAGAAGAAAAACGCTGGGTCTTATGCCGTGGTGCGGTGCCAAGACGCGCTTGCAGATACTGCGGGAGACGGAATTAGTAACTTTTCCTCTGTTTTGTCCAAAATGCAGGCATGAGAGTATTATCAATGCAAAAAATTTTATCATCGAAACCAAACAGCCAGACGCTAAGACGCAGTGCTGATCGCAAAAACGATCATGCGCTGCGTCCTATTTTTTTGAAAGGAGCAACTATTATGGATGCAATTATTTACACCACCAACACCGGAAGTACCGGGCAGTATGCAAAGCTGCTGGCCCAGGAAACCGGACTTCCGGCATATTCCCTTGCAGAAGCGAAAAAACGGGTCTTTGCTGGTGCGGAGGTTGTCTATCTTGGCTGGATCATGGCCGGTTCGGTCAAGGGGTGTGCCGGGGCTGGCGAAGCGCTATCAGGTGTGCGCTGTCTGCGGCGTCGGCATGGGACAAACCGGAACGCAGACAGACAGCGTGCGGAAAAAGTCAGAAATTCCAGCCAACATTCCGCTGTTCACCCTGCAAGGAAACTTCAATGTTAAAAAGCTACACGGTATTTATCGATTCATGATGGAGATCATGGTTAAAACAGTGGGCAAAGGTCTGGCCGCAAAGAAAGACCGCACGCCGGAGGAGGACGATATGCTGGATATGATGCTCCACGGCGGTGAGCGGGTCAAGGCGGAAAATCTAAGCGCCATTCTCGATTGGTACAGAGCGCAGCAATAAATGTTCTCTCGGGGTCTTTCTTACACCTGCTTTTGTGGATGATTTTCCGCTGTCTTAGAAAGGGGAATGAGATAAAATGAAAAATTTAATTATATATGTTCACGGAAAGGGCGGTTCGGCTGGGGAAGCTGAGTATTACAAAATGTTCTTTCCTAATAGTGAAGTAATCGGGTTTGATTACTGTTCGCAAACGCTTTGGGAAGCCAAGAAAGAGTTTTTTGCATTTTTTACCACACAGAGAAGTAGGTTTGAGCACATTACCTTGGTTGCAAACAGCATCGGGGCTTTCTTTGGGATATCCTCGCTGGATGAAACGCTGGTTGACCGGGCTTATTTGATCTCGCCAATCGTGGATATGGAAAAACTGATCTGCAATATGATGCAATGGTCGGGGGTGACCGAACAGGAACTTGCCTTAACATCCATTGAAACGGTATCTGCATTTGCCAAGCAGCACCATGCTGGCCTGACCGTCATGCCCGGCGGCGAGCACTGGTTCCATACTGAGGAACAGATGCAGTTCCTTGATCATTGGATCAGAGAATGTAATGACGAAAAATGTCTGCTGTTAATTATACAAAATCATTGATAAAAGAGAAGGAGAATAATTATGTCAGAAAAGAATATTATCATTCGTCTGGAAACAAAAGACGATTACAGAGCCGTCGAAAACCTGACCCGCGAGTCATTCTGGAATGTTTATCAGCCTGGCTGTATGGAGCACTATGTGCTGCATTGTTATAGGGATGACCCGGCATTTGTGCCGGATCTGGATTTTGTGATGGAACTGGGCGGTGAGATGATCGGGCAGATCATCTATGTACGGTCGGAGATCGACTGTGACGATGGACGAAAGGTGCCGATCATGACCTTCGGCCCCATTGGCGTTGCACCCGCATACAAGCGGCAGGGCTACGGAAAGCAGCTTCTCGACTATTCCATGGAAAAAGCTAAGGAAATGGGTGCAGGGGCACTTGCCATTACCGGCAATATTGACTTTTACGGCAAGTCTGGCTTTGTTCCGGCCAAAACCAAGGGCGTGTGCTATGCCGACGACCCGGATGCGGACTATTTTCTCATCAGAGAACTGACCCCCGGATTTCTGGACGGCGTCTCCGGCACTTACAAAGACCCTGAGGGGTATTTTGTCTGTGAGAAAGACCCGGACGGATTTGAACGGTTTGAAGCCACCTTCCCGGTAAAAGAAAAGCAGAAGCTGCCGGGACAGCTGTTTTGAAAATCCCGGTGGCGGTCTTACAGGAAAGCTGTTTCCAACTGGCAATAAACAGGATATTTTAGATGTGCCTGGATATGGAAAACTGCCTGTAACTCTTATTGACTGTGCCAATCCGGTAGTCATTTTTAAAGCAGAGGATGCAGGATTAAATGGAACAGAAACCTGTATAGGCGCCTGTTCCGTTTTTATTATGTTGCAGAAATACCTCTTGCTGTGCTGGGAGGGGGTGAGAGAATGTTTTAGATCCACCCCCATCAAGCCCAATGATCTGTCCTGTAAGATAGGATTCTTTATAACCAAGATGATAAGCCAGATCAGCTACTTCTTCTGCTTTACCAAGGCGTCCTGCCGGTATCTCATCTACCAGTGCGATCAGTTCGTCTTCTTCCATCCACTGGTTCATTTCTGTGTCAATGGCACCGCAGGCAATAGCATTGACCTGGATGTTGCTTGGGCCCAGTTCTTTGGCAAGAGCACGGGTCAGAGCGTTGATGCCGCCTTTGGTTGCAGAGTAAGCTGCTTCACAGGAAGCTCCTGCAACACCCCATACAGAGGAAATATTGATGATCTTTCCCTGTTTTTGGTGTACCATATAAGGGATCGCCAATTTGCAGCAGTTAAAAACAGAAGTTAAATTCATATGGAGAATTTTATCCCAGTCTTCACTGCTCATATCCTGAAGCAGTCCGATGTAGGAAACACCGGCATTATTTACCAGTACATCTATACCTCCAAACTGTTTCTTTATCTTTGCGAACAGTTCTTTGCAGCAATCCATATCTCCCATATCTCCCATATAGGCAAGACAAGGTACCTGATAATTCTCAATTTCTTTTTTTGTCTGCATCAGGCGGTCTTCATTGCGGATGCAGCTGATGACTACATTATAGCCTTTCCGGGCAAATTTAATGGCAATGGCTTTTCCGATACCACGGGAAGCGCCGGTCACAAGTACAGTTTTTCTTGACATAAGCTCACGTTCCTTTCTGCATGTGTACAGTACTGTTTCTGTTCGCGTGTTCCACGATCAGTGACGCAGTATTTGCTCTTTCTATTTTAGCACAGAATGGAGAGGTTGGCATATATCTGGTTGATCTGTAAAGATAATTGTAAGAATTTGAAGTGCAACAATAGTAAAATCTATGCTATAATAATTACGAATTGGTTACAATATATTAAGAGATAATGAAAAAATAGACAGGAAACAATAAAAATGACATCACATATCTATGATCTGATCATAATCGGTTCAGGACCGGCGGGGCTTGCAGCAGCTGTGTATGCCCAGAGAGCCTGCCTGGACACTCTGATAATCGAACGATCTACGGTAAGCGGCGGACAGATATTAAATACCTATGAAGTGGATAATTATCCGGATATCCTGGGATCAGCGGTTACGAACTGGGAATGAAGCTGCGGGAACATGCAGATCATCTGGGTGCGCAATTTAAAGAAGATACAGTTTTAAAAATAGAAGATAAAGGCCTGGAAAACTTAAAACAGGTCATTGGAATGAATGAAAACTATGAGGCAAGGACACTGATCCTTGCAACAGGAGCCGTTCATAAAAAGTTAGGCATTCCTGGTGAAAAAGAACTGACAGGAGCCGGTGTTTCTTACTGTGCTACCTGTGATGGTGCATTTTTCAGGAACAGGACCGTTGCAGTGATCGGCGGCGGTGATGTAGCAGTGGAAGATGCCATTTTCCTTTCACGTATGTGCAGTAAAGTCTATCTGATCCACAGACGGGGAAAACTCCGTGCAGCAAAAAGTCTTCAAAATCAGCTTTTCTCAAAAGGGAATGTGGTAATACTCTGGAATACAGAGGCAGAGGCTATAAAAGGTGATGGAGCAGTAGAAAGTTTATTGCTCCAGGATCATGTTACAGGTGAAAAGAAAGAAATTTCTCTTCAGGGCGTATTTATTGCTGTAGGAATACAGCCGGAAACAGCTGCTTTTGAAGGCGTTGTGGATATGGAACAGGGTTATATCAAAGCAGGAGAAGCGGGAATTACTTCTGTACCTGGTATTTATGCAGCAGGCGATGTGAGAACAAAAAAATTGCGGCAGATCGTTACAGCAGCGGCAGACGGTGCCAATGCAGTGACCAGCGCAGAGCAGTATCTGTCAGACTTAAAGAGAGGATAAGAGTACCGATGAACACATGGAAAAAATTACTGATCATCAGCGGAATGTGCAGCCTTGCAGGTGTGACACCGGCTTTTGCGTCCACAAATCTGGAAACCGGTTCCTCTCTTGCGGGAATTCCGTAGCGTTAAATAATTATTATGCCGGAAATGCACAGCCGGAAAAGAAGCTGGCGTCATCTTACAATCAGTTGGAGGCAACAGAAACGAAAAAAAGCAGTGAAACAAAGACTGCAACAGAGACAAAGGCCGCAGCAACTGCAAAGGCAGAAACAAAAGCCCAGACCTCATCCGGAGCAAAAACAGAGACAAAAGCAGCGGCTTCTACAGAAGTAAAGGCAGCAGCTGTTTCACAGACAAAGGCAGCTTCTTCTGCCTATGATAATATTGCAGTATCTAAAGTAAGCGGATCTGTAAATATCCGTACAGAGGCAAATACCTCCAGTTCCATAACAGGAAAGATCTACAATGACTGTGCAGCAACGATCTTAGATACAGTAGACGGCGAAGGCGGAAAATGGTACAAGATCCAGTCCGGCTCTGTAACCGGCTATATTAAATCCGAATATTTTGTTACAGGCCAGAAAGCAGAAACAAAGGCAAAAGAAGTAGGAAAGACCTATGGAACAGTGGTAGATACCACCAGCCTTCGTTTAAGAGAAAGCCCGGATCTGACCAGCAAGACACTGACACTTTTATCAGAAGGCGCCCAGTATTCTGTTGTGGGACAGGAAGGTGATTTCTTAAAAGTAGCTGTGGATACAGACCTGGAAGGTTATGTATTTAAAGACTACATGAAAACCAGTGTAGAATTTAACAAAGCTGTTTCTGTAGAGGAAGAAAAAGCCAAAGAAGAAGACGAAGCCAAGCGTAAAGAAGAAGCTGACAAGGCAATGAAAGAGTTAGAAGCTGCAAAGAAAGCGGAGAGCAAGGCAGCAGAAACCAAAGCAGAGACGAAAGCGGAAACCAAGGCTGAGACAACGGCTGCAAAGAAAGAAACAACAGCTGCTCCAAAGGAAGAGACCAAGAAGGAAAAGACAAAAGAAACAGAGGCAGCCATAAAAGTGATTGCAGCCAATCCGGAAAAGGCAGAGGATGTGACAGTAGCTGCTCCAACTGTTAAACAGGAGACAAAAGCAGAAACAAAGGCAGAAACGAAAGCTGAGACAAAGGCGGAAACAGTAGCAGAAACAAAGACAGAAACCAAGTCAGAGGGACCTGGAGCAAAGAAAGAGACAAGCTCTTCCAAGAAGACAGAAAGTTCTGCTGTAGAGACAGCTTCCAGAACTGCACTGATCGCCTATGCACAGCAGTTCTTAGGAAATCCTTATGTATACGGCGGCACCAGTCTGACAAAGGGCGCTGACTGTTCCGGCTTTGTTATGAGTGTATTCTCTCATTTCGGTATCAGTACAGGACGCAGTTCCAGAGACCAGGCAGCAAGAGGAAAGGCAATCCCGGTCAGTGAAGTAAAACCAGGAGACCTTTTATTCTATGCCAGCGGCAGCTATATCAATCATGTAGGTATTTATGTAGGAAATGGAAAGATCATCCACTCCAGTACACCTGCTACCGGTATCTGCTATGCACCGTCTAATTACAGAACACCTTGCAAGGCAGTTACATTTTTTGACTGATCCTGTTGAAACGTAAAAGTACATAATCAAAATTAAATATGCATCATAATGCACATAAAAATGGGGGAGCCGGTTTTGGCTCCCCTGTTTGTTTTTATGAAGTTTTAAAAGTTTTTAGAATTCAGGTTCGATCAGTCCATAAGTACCATTTTTACGCTTGTACACTACATTTACCTGCTCAGTTTCGGAGTTCAGGAATACGAAGAAATTATGTCCTAACATTTCCATCTGAAGGCAAGCTTCCTCAGGATTTACTGGCTTCATAGCGAATTTCTTGGTTTTTACGATCTGAATATCATCTTCGTAAGCGGTATCTTCTTCATCCTCAATAAATGCCTGGGAGAATGCGATAGCTGCCTGCTTCTTGTCGATGAGTTTCTTTTTATATCTGCGGATCTGGCGTTCAATGATCTCTTCTACCAGATCAATGGATACATACATATCGGTGCTGCTTTCTTCAGCACGGATGGTGTTGCCTTTAACTGGAATGGTCACCTCGATTTTCTGTTGGTCTTTCTGAGCGCTGAGCGCTACGATCACTTCGGTGTCAGGAGTGAAAAAATGTTCCAGCTTTCCGATCTTCTTTTCAACGGCTGCTTTCAAACCTGGAGTTACCTCAATATTTCGTCCTGTTATGGTATAACGCATAATCATCAACTCCTTTTTCTGAGATATGCACATTATATCATGTTTATTATAAAATTACAACATAAAATCTCAAATTGACTAATAATTTATCTTAATTTTTTATAAAAAAAGTATATGTAGGGTGCAAATGGCTATTGAATTATTAATAGTGTACATGAAAAAATGTCAATAGTAACTGTGCATATTTTGATGAAAAACAGCAGATTTATGAGATATATACAAAAAAGAAAGGACAGGAAAATGTAAAAGGGGTGTAAAAAAGAACAGGGTAAAATATGTGGATAATGTGGATAAGTCGGTGTATAACTAGAAAATGCAGAAAAACCGATAAAAATCGATGTGGATAACTTTGGGGGAAAACTTTGTGGATAAGTGTGGACAATGTGGATGTGCACAAAATCGAACATACTTTTTGTGCAAGATGTCTGGTTTACCATAATATGGGGGGAAATGTAAACTTTTTATGAAGTCGTTGAATAAATCCCGCTCAAGTGTTACAATGTATTAGATTGTATCATAAGCGTACTGGCTGCATTTGCGGCACAGATGCAGGTTGAAAAGAATTTTCATTTATATAAGGAAGAAGTTAGGAGAACTTACCATGAACGTAATTGAGAAACTGTTCGGGACTCACAGTGAAAGGGAATTGAAGATGATCCGCCCGATTTTGGCGAAGATCGAAAACCTGCGCCCCGAAATGATTGCCAAGTCAGATGAAGAGCTGCGCGATCAGACCCGTATCCTGAAAGCAAAGCTGGCTGACGGAGCAACTCTGGATGATATTCTGCCAGAGGCATTTGCTACTGTCCGTGAGGCGGCAAGAAGAACACTGAATATGGAGCATTTCCCGGTACAGCTGATCGGTGGTATCGTACTCCATCAGGGCCGTATCGCAGAGATGCGTACAGGTGAAGGTAAAACCCTGGTATCTACCTGTCCGGCTTACCTGAATGCATTAAAGGGAAAAGGCGTACAGATCGTTACTGTCAACGATTACCTGGCAAAACGAGATGCTGAGTGGATGGGACAGGTACATCGTTTCCTGGGTCTGACTGTAGGTGTTGTATTAAACGACATGAACAGTGCTCAGAGAAAAGAAGCATATGCCTGCGACATTACCTATGTAACAACAATGAACTTGGTTTCGACTACCTGCGTGATAACATGTCCATTTACAAAGAACAGCTGGTTCTGCGTGATCTGGATTACTGTATCATCGATGAGGTTGACTCTGTTCTTATTGATGAGGCAAGAACACCTCTGATCATTTCCGGACAGAGCGGCAAGTCTACCAAGCTGTATGAAGTATGTGACGTTTTAGCACGTCAGTTAGAGCGTGGTACTGTTTCCAAGGAATTCTCCAAGATCGATGCCATCATGGGTGAAGAGATCGAAGAGACCGGTGACTTCGTAGTAGACGAAAAAGATAAAGTAGTCAACCTGACTGAACAGGGCGTCAAGAAGGTAGAGGAATACTTCCACATTGATAACCTGGCTGATCCGGAAAATCTGGAGATCCAGCACAATATCATCCTTGCACTTCGTGCCAACAACCTGATGTTCCGCGATAAGGACTATGTAGTAAAAGATGACGAAGTCCTGATCGTTGATGAATTTACAGGACGTATTATGCCAGGCCGCCGTTATTCTGATGGTCTGCATCAGGCGATCGAAGCAAAAGAGCATGTAAATGTACGTCGTGAAAGCCGTACACTGGCTACCATTACTTTCCAGAACTTCTTCAATAAGTTCGCAAAGAAGGCAGGTATGACCGGTACCGCTCTTACAGAAGAGAAGGAATTCCGTAACATCTATGGAATGGACGTTATCGTGATCCCAACCAACCGTCCTGTTATCCGTAAGGACTTAGATGACGCTGTTTATAAGACCAAGAAAGAAAAATATAATGCAGTTGTTGAAGAAGTTGTAAAGGCACATGAGAAGGGACAGCCGGTTCTGGTTGGTACCATCACCATTGAGACTTCCGAACTTCTCAGCAAGATGCTGACCAAGAAGGGCATTCCTCATAAAGTCCTGAATGCAAAGTTCCATGAATTAGAGGCTGAGATCGTTGCAGATGCCGGTATCCATGGTTCCGTTACCATCGCTACCAACATGGCAGGCCGTGTACCGATATTAAGCTGGATCAGGAGTCAAAGGATTTAGGCGGCTTAAAGATCATTGGTACAGAGCGTCATGAGTCCCGTCGTATTGACAACCAGCTGCGTGGACGTTCCGGACGTCAGGGAGACCCAGGTGAGTCCAGATTTTACCTGTCCCTGGAAGATGACCTGTTAAGACTGTTCGGTTCTGAGCGTCTGATGCATATGTTTGAGGCAATGGGCGTACCGGAAGGTGAGCAGATCGAGCATAAGATGCTTTCCAATGCTATTGAGAAGGCTCAGATGAAGATCGAGGGCAATAACTACGGTATCCGTGAGCAGCTGCTTAAATTTGACGAAGTAAACAATGAGCAGCGTGAAGTTATCTACAAAGAGCGCCGCAAGGTTCTGGATGGGGATAACATGCGTGATCTGGTTCTGAAGATGATCACTGACATTGTAGAGAATGCAGTAGATATGTCTGTTTCTGATGAAGATACAGCAGAGAAATGGGATCTCACTGAGTTAAACAATCTCCTTCTGCCGATCATTCCATTAAAGTCTGTTGTACTGACAGATGAGCAGAAGAAGTCCATGAAGAAGAACGAATTAAAGCACACCTTAAAGGAAGCTGCCATCAAGCTGTATGAGACAAAGGAAGCTGAATTCCCTGAGCCAGAGCAGATCCGTGAGATCGAGCGTGTGGTTCTTCTGAAGGTTATTGACAACAAGTGGATGTCACATCTGGATGATATGGATGCTCTCCGTGAAGGAATTGGCTTACAGGCATATGGCCAGAGAGATCCGGTTGTTGAGTACAAGATGCAGGGCTATGAGCTGTACGAGGCTATGATGGCTGCGATCCAGGAAGAAACTGTACGTATCCTGTTCCACATCCGTGTAGAGCAGAAGATCGAGAGAGAGTCTGCTGCCAAGGTTACAGGTACCAATAAGGATGCAACTCCGATCGCTCCAAAGAAACGTGATGAGCAGAAGATCTATCCAAACGATCCATGCCCATGTGGTTCCGGAAAGAAATATAAACAGTGCTGCGGACGTATTAAATAAGTCCTATATGAACGAATTGAAAAATCTTCCTGCGTGGCAGTAAACCATGCAGGGGGATTTTTGCAAAATAATTAAAAATTTATAATAAGAAAGCGGGTGAAGCTGTGGTTGAGTTAGACAATTTTAAATATACGTTATCAACGTATGACAAACCATTAGTGGAAGTGAGGGATTCACTTTGACCTGGATAATAAGGTCAGACGAATCGACGAATTAGATAAATCCATGGAAGAGCCGGGATTTTGGGATAATCCGGAGCGCTCTACCAAACTGGTGCGGGAAGCAAAACACTTAAAAGACGAAGTTGATACTTTCCGTGAACTGGAGCAGGAATATGAAGACATCCAGACCATGATCCAGATGGGTTATGAGGAAAATGATGCTTCTCTGATCCCTGAGATCCAGGAAATGTTAGATCATTTTCAGAGACCCTGGAAAAGATGCGTATGAAGCTTCTGCTTTCCGGCGAATACGATGCTATGATGCCATTTTACGTCTGAATGCAGGTGCAGGCGGAACAGAGTCCTGTGACTGGTGCAGCATGCTGTACCGTATGTACTGCCGTTGGGCTGAGAAAAAGGGCTTTAAGGTAGAAGTCCTTGACTATCTGGACGGTGATGAAGCAGGTATCAAATCTGTTACCATTCAGATCAGCGGGGAAAATGCCTATGGCTATCTCCGTTCCGAGCACGGTGTACACCGTCTGGTACGCATTTCCCCGTTTAATGCAGCAGGCAAGAGACAGACTTCTTTCGTGTCCTGTGATGTGATGCCGGATATTAAAGAAGACATTGATATTGAGATCAATCCGGACGATATCCGTATTGATACCTACCGTTCCAGTGGTGCCGGTGGACAGCATATCAATAAGACCTCTTCTGCGATCCGTATTACCCATTATCCTACAGGTATCGTTGTTACCTGCCAGAATGAGCGTTCCCAGTTCCAGAATAAGGACAAGGCAATGCAGATGTTAAAGGCAAAGCTGTATATGCTCCGCCAGGAGGAACAGGCAGCAAAGGCAGCCGGTATCCGTGGTGACGTAAAGGACAATGGCTGGGGAAGCCAGATCCGCTCTTATGTCCTTCAGCCTTATACTATGGTAAAAGACCATCGTACAGGGGAAGAAAGCGGAAATGTAGATGCTGTTTTAGATGGCTCTATTGACAACTTTATCAGTGCTTATCTGCGCTGGATGAGTCTTGGCTGTCCGAATAAAAATGCCATGTCAGACGATCAATAAGCATACGCATAATAAATTTACAAAGACTGCTGTAAGACGAAAAGCTATTTTACAGCAGTCTTTTTTATGTGTTATAGATGGATCTGAAATATTGTATACTTTGTTCTTAATTTAACATAAGAAAGTGGTTGCAATTCCCATAAAAGTATGTTAATATCTTCCTCATGAATACAGATGTGTTCGCGATACGGACATGGACAGGAAGGAAGAAAAGGGTTCATGGAGGACAAAAGTAAGTATTTGTTGTAAAACAAAAGGCAGTGCCGGAAGTACTTTTAAAGTCGTAGAGGCAAAGAAACTTCTGGAAACAGTAAGAGCCATTACTGTGCAGGAAGCTGCAGACCGGGTAGGGATCAGCCGCAGTTCTTTTTATAAATATAAGGACGATATTTTTCCTTTCTATGATAACACAAAGGGAAAAACGATTACACTGGTAGTTCAGATGGATGACAGACAGGGACTTTTAAGTGACCTGCTTCATGTGGTTGCAGTGTACCGGGCAAATATCCTTACCATCCATCAGAGTATTCCGGTCAACGGAGTCGCTACTTTGACACTGAGTGTGGAAGTAAGGGAAGATACGGGAAATGTTTCCAGTATGATCGATGAACTGGAAGTATTAGACGGTATCCATTATGTAAAGATACTGGCCAGAGAATAAAAACAAAGATCGGGCCGGTAAAAAATATCAGGTAGCATACAGGGAGCGAGAGATTATGATCAAGACAGCAGTTATGGGATACGGTACCATTGGATCTGGTGTTGCAGAGATCCTGGACCAGAATAAGGCAGAAGTTGCAAAAAGTGCAGGACAGGAAGTTGAATTAAAATATGTTCTGGATCTGAGAGATTTTCCGGACAGCCCGGTAGCAGATAAGATCATTCATGATTTTAAGATCATTGAAGAAGATCCGGAAGTACAGGTAGTAGTGGAGACTATGGGCGGATTAAATCCGGCATACCCATTTGTAAAGGCCTGCCTGTTGGCTGGAAAACATGTAGTTACTTCCAATAAGGCTTTAGTAGCTGCTTATGGAACAGAGCTGCTTGCGATTGCAAAAGAAAAACAGGTAAACTTCTTCTTCGAGGCAAGTGTAGGCGGCGGAATTCCCATCATCCGTCCATTATACCGCTGCCTGATGGGCGAGCGCATTGAAGAAATCACAGGTATCTTAAACGGAACCACCAACTATATCCTGACTAAGATGGATAAAGAGGGCGAAACTTTTGAAAATGCCTTAAAAGAAGCTCAGAACCTGGGATATGCAGAGCGCAATCCGGAAGCAGACGTAGAAGGCCATGATACCTGCCGTAAGATCGCGATCTTAACTTCAATGGCAACGGGAAAGACTGTTAATTACGAAGATATTTATACAGAAGGTATTACCAAAATTACAGATATCGATTTTAAGTATGCAGAGAAAATGGGAACCTCCATTAAGCTGTTTGGAACCAGCCGCATCAAGGATGGCAAGGTAAGCGCTTATGTAGCTCCTGTTATGATCAGTAAGAACAATCCGTTATACTCTGTAAATGATGTATTTAACGGCATCGTTGTAAAGGGAAATATGCTGGGAACTTCTATGTTTTACGGAAGTGGCGCAGGAAAACTGCCAACAGCCAGCGCGGTAGTTGCAGATATTATCGAAGCAGTACAGAATATAGACAAAAATGTTCCACTTGGCTGGACTGATGAAAAACAGGAGATCCTTCCTATGGATCAGACCAAGTTCCGCTACTTATCCGTGTTGCAGGCTCTTACAGAAACAAAGAGCAGGAGTTAAATGAGTATTTCGGCAAGGCCGAGGTGATCGAACTCTACGGAATGGATGAATTTGCGATCCTTACAAAAGAAATGACAGAGGGAGAATTAAAGGCAGCTGCAAGCGCCTTTGATACAAAAGCCCAGTCACGTTCTGAATATGGTATCAAGCAGATGATCCGTGCGGTGCTGTAATTCATACTTCAATAAATAAACAGGTAAAATAATAAAAGCCATTCTCTTAATATAAAAACGAGAGAATGGCTTTTTGCGTGTTCAATATTAATTTTATGAAACAAACTAGTTTGCCGGTGCCTGCATCTGCATCTGAAGCTGTTGCTGCATCTGGTAGATCAACTGGTTGATCTGCGGTCCTTTACCGGGTCACGGAGCAGATCATAATAATTGATCAGGCTGTAAAAGAAGAACATGGTAAGAGCGATCGCGATCACACTGAAGATAAAACCAGCCAGTGCCTTACCTGGATATTTCTTTCCCGGACGGATGTCCGCGTTTTTTGCCATAATGGCAAGCACGATACCGATTACTCCGCAGATCAGTCCCATAGGAGTGTTCTTTCCGCTTACAAGGGAAAATGGCAGATAAAAAAGGCTGCAGATAATACCTGCAATACCGCTGATCAGGGAGCAGGCTGCCAGCTGTTCCGCTGAGCTGGATGTTTTTCTTGGTTTTTTGGAAGTATTATTCATAAGTTAAAGTAGGATCCTTCTATTTCGCTTATTATAGCATGAAAAACAATCACTGTCCAGACAAGGGCAAGTCTTGCATAAGGTCCGCGGATGAATTATAATAAAACCTCAGAACGACAAAAAATATGTGAGGACTATCAATGGATATTATTAAAGCACTGGCAGAAGAACTGAATATTGGACGCCACCAGGCAGAGGCAGCTGTAAAGCTCATTGACGAAGGCAATACCATTCCGTTCATTGCCAGATACCGTAAAGAAGCAACCGGTTCATTAAATGATGAAGTTTTAAGAAATTTAGATGAACGTTTAAAATATTTAAGAAACCTGGAAGACAGGAAAGAGCAGGTCATCAGTGCTATTTCTGACCAGGGAAAAATGACAGCAGAACTGGAAAAACAGATCCGTGAAGCGGCAACTTTAGTGGCAGTAGAAGACTTATATCGTCCATACAAGCCAAAACGCCGTACCAGGGCTATGATCGCCCGTGAAAAGGCTTAGAGCCTTTGGCAAATGTGATCCTTTTACAGAATTTAAAAGAACCTGTGGAAAAAGCGGCAGAGGCCTATATTTCTGTTGAAAAAGGCGTAGAAAGTGTTCAGGATGCCATTAACGGTGCCATGGACATTCTTGCAGAAGGCATTTCTGACGATGCAAAATACCGCACCTATATCAGAAACATTACCATGAACAAGGGACTTCTCCAGTCAACTGCAAAGGATGGGGAAAAGCAGTCTGTTTATGAGACATACTATAATTACGAAGAACCGGTGAAAAAAGCAGCCGGACACCGCATCCTTGCATTAAACAGAGGAGAAGATGAGAAGATCCTTACTGTAAAGGTGGCAGCGCCAACAGAGCAGATCTTAGGATACCTGGAAAAACAGGTGATCACAAAGGAAAATCCATATACCACACCTGTATTAAAGGCAGTGATCCAGGACAGCTACAGCCGTCTTATTGCTCCTTCTGTAGATCGTGAGATCCGCAGTGAACTGACTGATAAGGCACAGGAAGGTGCTATCCGTGTATTTGGAAAGAACTTAGAGCAGCTTCTTATGCAGCCTCCAATTGCTGGTAAAGTAGTATTAGGCTGGGACCCGGCATTCCGTACCGGCTGTAAGCTGGCTGTAGTGGACAGTACCGGCAAAGTATTAGATACTGTAGTTATTTTCCCAACTGCCCCACAGAACAAGGTGGCAGAGTCCAAGAAAATATTAAAAGACCTGATCCATAAATATGGCATTTCCCTGATCTCTGTGGGAAACGGAACTGCTTCCAGAGAGTCTGAACAGATCATCGTAGAGCTGTTAAAGGAATTAAAAGAGCAGGTACAGTATGTGATCGTAAATGAGGCCGGTGCTTCTGTTTATTCTGCAAGCAAGCTGGCAACAGAAGAATTCCCGAAGTTCGATGTAGGACAGAGAAGCGCAGTTTCTATTGCAAGAAGACTTCAGGACCCACTGGCTGAACTAGTAAAGATCGATCCAAAATCCATTGGTGTAGGCCAGTATCAGCATGATATGAACCAGAAGAACCTGGGAGAAGCATTGGGCGGCGTTGTAGAAGACTGTGTAAATAAAGTAGGCGTTGATTTAAATACAGCATCTGCTTCCCTGTTAGAATATGTTTCCGGTATCAACAAGACTCTTGCAAAGAACATTGTGGCATACAGAGAGGAAAATGGTGCTTTTAAGAACCGTAAGCAGCTGTTAAAGGTAGCAAAACTGGGTCCAAAGGCATTTGAACAGTGTGCCGGATTTATGAGGATCACAGGAGGCGATAACCCATTAGACGGTACCAGCGTTCATCCGGAAAGCTATGAGGCAGCAGGAAAGCTGTTGGAGAAATTGGGATACACAGAAGATCAGCTGTCCCATGGCGGTTTAAATGGTATCAGCAAAAAGATTGGTGATTATAAGAAAATGGCCCAGGAAATGGGCGTAGGTGAGATCACACTTCGTGATATTACCGCTGAACTGGAAAAACCGGCCAGAGACCCGCGAGATGAGATGCCGCGTCCTGTTTTAAGAAGTGACATTATGGAAATGAAAGACTTAAAGCCGGGAATGGTATTAAAGGGAACCGTGCGAAATGTCATTGACTTTGGTGCGTTTGTGGATATCGGCGTTCATCAGGACGGCCTGGTACACATTTCCCAGATGACAGACCGTTATATTAAGCATCCATTAGAGGCAGTAAGCGTAGGCGACGTGGTAGATGTGAAGATCTTAAGCGTAGATATGGACAAGAAGAGGATCGCTCTTACAATGAAGGGAGTAAAGGATGGTAATTGATACTTGGGGTCCGGAGGAAACAAGGGCTTTTGGAAAGAAAATGGGACAGGAAGCAAGACCGGGACAGGTGATCTGCTTAAACGGTGACCTGGGAGTGGGAAAGACTATCTTCACCCAGGGATTTGCAGAGGGACTGGGGATCGATGAGCCGGTAAACAGCCCGACATTTACCATTGTCCAGCAGTATGATACAGGAAGACTGCCGCTTTATCATTTTGACGTATACCGTATCGGTGATATCAGCGAAATGGACGAGATCGGATACGAAGACTGTTTCTACGGAGACGGCGTTTCTCTCATCGAATGGTCCCAGCTGATTGAGGAGATCCTTCCGGAACATGTGACAGAGATCACCATTGAAAAAGACCTGGAAAAAGGATTTGACTACAGAAAGATACGGGTGGAGGAAAAATAATGAAAGTTCTTGGTATTGAAAGTTCATCTTTAGTAGCCAGTGTGGCACTTGTAACAGATGACATTCTCACAGCAGAATATACAGTAAACTTTAAAAAGACCCATTCCCAGACACTCCTTCCCATGTTAGATGAGATCGTAAAAATGCTGGGACTGGACCTGGAGACTATTGATGCCATTGCAGCAGCAGGGGCCCGGCTCCTTTACCGGTCTTCGTATTGGCGCAGCTACTGCAAAAGGACTGGGACTGGCATTAAAGAAGCCTCTGATCCATGTACCTACAGTAGATGCTATTGCTTACAATATGTGGGGGGCATCCGGTCTTATCTGCCTATTATGGACGCAAAAAGATGCCAGGTATATACAGGACTGTACCACATGGAAAATGGAATTGAGACGGTTATGGAGCAGTGCCTATGGATATGGGAGACTGATCGAACAGTTAAATAAACAGTCTGAGCGTGTGATCTTCTTGGGAGACGGCGTACCGGTATACAAGGCCATGATCGAAGAGAAAATGACAGCTCCTTATGTATTTGCACCTGCCCAGATGAACAGACAGCGTGCATCCTGCGTGGCAGCTCTTGGTATGAAAGCTCTGACAGAAGGCTATACAGGAGCAAAAGTCCAGCCTGCAGACGAATTTGTACCGGATTACCTGCGTAAATCCCAGGCAGAAAGACAGCGGGAGGCAGAGGCTTCACCAGACGGACAGGCAGGAAAACTTCCGGGAGATTATTGATCACTGTTTATTACAAGAATTGGGAGAAAGAGATAAATGTGTGTAAATGAGGCTGGATCGATCCGCCTGATGGAAGAAAAAGATGTAGAACAGGTGGAAGAGCTGGAAAAACAGTGCTTTTCTGTTCCTTGGTCTGAAAATATATTAAAAGACGGGCTCACCGGCAGGTTTGATACCTACCTGGTATGGGAAAAAGACGGGATCGTAGCAGGCTACTGTGCTTTAAGAGTTCTTGCAGATGAGGGAGAGATCCAGCGTATTGCGGTCCTTCCTTCCTGGCGCCGTCATGGAATAGCCAAAAGCTGATGGAGCATGATACAGGTATCTAAAGAAAAAGGGGCTGTTCAGATGTCACTGGAAGTGCGGGAAAGCAATACAGGCGCCAGAAAACTGTATGAAAATTATGGTTTTATCCAGGAAGCAGTCCGCAAAAATTACTATGAAAACCCGGTAGAAAATGCCTGCATCATGTGGAAACATGAGTTGTAAGAAACTACCAGTAAAAACAGGAATAAAATCCGTATATAATGGAGAGGGACGGGAGACGTTCCTCTCTTTCGTTTATGGTAAAGTCACGTTTCGGTGACAGGTCCGCTTACGAAAAGAGGCAGAGAAAGGCGAGGATACAAATATGAGAAAAATAGGACCAGACGGGCAGTTGGAAAGGATGATATGCAATGCCTGCGGTAAGAAACTGGCGGTCAGACAGGGGATCGTGTTAGAAGGAGCTATAAGCATTGACCACACATGGGAATTATTTCTCGGAAAAAGACGGGCAGGTTGGATCATTTTG
>ENA-OQIG01000519-OQIG01000519.1-human-gut-metagenome-genome-assembly--contig:-NODE-519-length-22029-cov-3.386220_pt1 | contig 22029 bp, 26 predicted proteins | sample MGYA00242576_ERZ504741 | MGnify/ENA primary metagenome ERZ504741 (study PRJEB26092, sample SAMD00036436) | human gut metagenome | host: Homo sapiens | study: EMG produced TPA metagenomics assembly of... | reverse complement strand
CACAGTTATTGAAAATTGATAACATCTGAATCTGATTGATTGGTCCATCATTTAGCTGATTTCTAAGTGCTGCAATCTGCTTGGGTTTAATAAATCCGGTGTCGCTGATATATTCGTAGATCCATCCTGTATTTCCTTATCGATGTAGGAGATATTGACAGCAACCGTGAATTGAAGCTTTTTGTTATCTAACAGATCAAGAAGTTCTGGTAGCAATTCTGTCAGTCTAATGTAACGCTGAATCTGTTTATAGCTTTCACCTGTCCCATCCGCAATTGCTTCCGTTGTTCTTTTGAACTTTGGGACATTTTGTCCCAAAGTCAAGTCTGTCCGAGAACCTTGGTGTTTCATGGCCTCTTGTTTCATTTTGTAAGCAAAAGCTTTCTCACTGTAACTGATCCGTTCTCTGTGAAGATTGGAATCCACCATACTTAAAATGGAATCATCTTCACTTAATACTCGGATAATTACCAGTACTTTACGGTATCCCAACTTCTCCGCAGCATGTTTTCTTCTGTGGCCGGATATGATCTCATAGTATCCATCCGGTACCGGTCTGACGATCAGCGGATTTAATATTCCATACTTCTCAATGCTTTCCTGCAGAAGAAACATTTCCTTATCATCTTTCACCTGAAACGGATGCTCTTTGAACGGTCGAAGACGCTCAATCTCAATTTCTATGATTCTTTCTTCGTTTTCTCCTGATTGTCTGTTTGGCTCAGTCATCTTGACTCCTTTCCTCCAGGATTCAGGATACTAAAAAATGCCAGCCTGGAACTTTTATAGATAGTAAAGTTCCAAACAGACATTGCTGTTTGACCATTAGCTGTAGCTAATAGAATCGAATACTGTTTCAGATAATTTATGTTTGCAGGTTTGGGAGAGATTGTTTCTTTTCCCGCCTTTTCTCTGATTTACATCCCCGAATAAGGGTGACAACGGAGCGGAACCCAAATGTTAGCTGGAAATTGATCATTTTGAATGGAATTTCATGTCACGAACGTGATTTGAAAATAACAAAAGCGTTCGTTGTCAGCTAATCCAGCTAACATTTTCGAACGCTTTGAAGCCCGTCGCCAAGAGGATTTGAACCTCCGACCCCTCGCTTAGGAGGCGAGTGCTCTATCCAGCTGAGCTATGACGACACATGCCGCAAACCCTTGATTTTACTGGGTTTCTGGGATTTTTCCCTTCGGCCATATATAAGATTATCAACTCTTTTTCGAGTTGTCAATCTACAGATTTTTTTGATTTGGTAACATTAGAACGTTCCCCAATTTGGGGAATGCTTTGTTGTCACCATTAGCATTTTTCAGAATAGATTCGAACTGAAAGTTGTTTTTCATTTTTTCCCTTTGGGGAATGCCTCGGCTTTCTCTTAGGAGGCGAACCCTCTATCCTGCTGAGGTACTGGGACATTCTTAAAAATCTATTTAATTTTATCTAGTTATCATATCAAAAGCGTTTGTTCCAACTAACGCTTAGGAGGCGGACACTCTATCCTACTGAGCTACAGAAACAAAAATTATAAATGTTTCAGCCAGGTCAGCAGCAAAAATATTATACTATATTTTTGCTGCTTTTTCAAGACGAAACACATACTTGCGATTCCGCAGTTTACTTCAGGAATTTTCCATTGTGAGTACCTGATAAATTCTCTTATAGGCTTTTTCATAGGTCCAGCAGCCTTCGACATTGTTGTAGTATTCATTATTTTTTTCGACAACATATTCTAAATCGTTTTCTGTCATGAGTCTGTATTTCATCGTACACCTCCAATGTTAAAAACAGTAATCTGCCAAAATCCAGAGGTCATTATATCATATTCCGATGGGAAAGGAGAAGAGAGTCTTACAGCAATGAATTAAAATAAAAAAAGAATCTCGGCAAAGCAGTCGAAAGGCTGTGACGCAAAGCTACAAGGCCTGTAAAATGGCAGCCAGCTGCGTAAATATGGAACATTTCGGTGATGGATGGCATTGAGGCAACGAAAAATTCGAAACAGTGTGCGTGAGGACAATGATGTTCCGATTTTTGCGATGACAGCAAATACCTTTGCAACGGACCGCAAGCGGTGCGCGGATGCGGGCATGACGCGGGTATATTCCGAAACCGGTGAACTTAAAAGAGATTCAGACGACGCTGGACGAGAAAGTGCGGACGGCATGCGCCGGATAACGGGACGGATTAATAACAGAAAAATTTGGAGAAGGGGCTCTACTGCTTTGGATTGCAGTGGAGCCTTTTTATGGTGTATCATAGGAAGTAAAAGAAAACAGGGGAGAATCACGGAATGGAAATTGCAGAAAATATCACATGGACCGAGGAACTGGAAAGGCTGGATGTGTTTCTTTCGCAGGGGCAGTTCGAGCTGCTGCTTCCGGGTGAGCGGTACGGGGGAGGAGAAAAGGAGATCTGGCTTGTCTATCTGATGAACGATGCGGCAGAGAGCTTTCTCGTTTTTCATGACGCGGAGCTGACGGGAACGTATCAGAAGGAATACGAGGGAGAAATAGATGCCGCACTGGAAAAAGACGGGGAGCAGTACGTTCTGATCGTGCGGCAGAAAGAGACGGTGTGCACGCTGTTTTTCAGCCGCCTTTCACTGGAAGTGCATCTGTTTGATTACGGAAAAACGGGTCATTTCTGGGTGGACGGATACGAGTATCTGCGGCAGATTGAGTTCCGTATTGCGATCCTGCGGGACAAGCTGGAATACCTCGGCGAGGCGTTCTGCACCGAGGAAGAAATGCGTCTGGCATCGCTGGCCAATTTCCCGCCGCTCAATTTCTGTTGCTACCCGGCCGTGCCGGATCAGTATCTCGTACCGTCATGCCCGTGGTGGGAAGCGACGGAAGAGGCAATTACGGAGATGAAAAAACTGGCATCGGAGGCAGGCGATAAAGTGCTGCTGCGGTATCTTGCACTTTATGAAAAATGGCAGGGAAAACTCCTCGCAAAACAGATCGCAAAACTGCTGCATACGAGCCGCCACGCGAAAGTCGTGGATTTACTGGAAAAAAAACTGGCCCGCGAAGCACAGAATTACCCGAAACGACGCTTCACCGGCGAAGAAGGAACCCAGATCCGAAAAATCCAGGAGCAGGCAATGAAACGGAAAAAGATACTGGAAGCCGAAGGAAAACGCGCATCATGCTGCGCGGAGGACGCATTCTTTTATGCACGGGATTCGGTGGAATATAAGGTCCATCTGATGATCTGGGGAACGAGAGGGAAAGAGCGGGTTGTGGAGGTTGAGACGTTTAAAATTTCCAGAACGCAACGGCAATGATCAGCTCCTTTACGGACGAGCCGGAAGTGATTCAGTTTTAATGCCAGTAGACAAGAAGTCTCCCGCTTCTAAGTGGTGGATGAATTGTTAAAAGAAACATAACGGCAGTGGCGGGCGGAGAGAAATCGGTATCCTCCACAGACATGAGGCAAGTCACAGTCGAACTATTTTCGACATGTCAGACTCCGTGAAAATACCGACTGTGAATTGAAACAAGGGATAAGGTAAAATAGAAAGCGCTTATTTGAGGCGGGAATGAAATCTCAAATAAGCGCTTTTTCTATACGCTGCCGCCAAGTCAGGCTGCGGGCAGTTTATAATATTTCGATGTATGCTGGCGGTAGAGCAGCAGCAATCCGCGGATGCAGAGCTCGATAGCCATGGCGATCCACATGCCGCGCAGGCCGAGCGGGGTGATGAGAAGCACCGCGAGACCGAGGCGGATGACCCAGATGCTGCCAAGGTTCAGAAGGCTTGGCACAAACGTATCGCCTGTTCCGCGGAGGCTCCGGCGGCAACGATGGAAGCGCCGAAAAACGGCTCGGCGAGCAGTTCGATGCGGAGTACCTCGGCGGCAAACGAGCGAACCTGCGGGTCAGGAGTCAGAATGCTAAAGACGAACGGACAGAAGATCATCATCAGACCTCCAGTGATGGCCATCAGGACTGCGCCCATGGCAATGCAGATATTTCCGTAGCGTTTCGCCAGCTTGTAATTTCCGGCGCCGTAGCTTCTGCCGACGAGCGTTGTCGCGGCGGAACCGATGCCGTAGCCTGGCATGTAGCAGAGCCTTCGGCGGTGACGGCGAACGAATTGGCCGCAATCGCAATGGAGCCGAGCGGGGCAATCAGCATGGTGGCAGCAACCATGGCGCTGTTCATCGCGATTTCCTGTACGGCAACCGGCACACCGATTTTGAATGCAGTTTTCAGAATTTCGCATCGAAAACCGTTTTTTCCTTCCGGCGGAGACGCAGCCGCGGATTGCGGACACAACAGAACCAGGCACCCGTGAGGCTGATGACGGCGCAGGCCAGCATCGTTCCCATACCGGCACCCATGACACCGAAAACCGGAATCAAAAGAGCATTGAAAATGACATCGAGCACGCACATGACGGCATTTAAAATACTGGGCGTCACCATATCACCGCTGCACTGCAGGAAGGACGACATCAGCGAGTTGAGCTGGGAAAACGGAAGCATGATGGCAAACATCATAAAATAGAGCGTGGCATTCCGCCGGATCTCCTGCGCACCGCCGAGCCACCCCGGCAGCGGATGACTGATCAGAAGCCCGATCAGGCACAAAACAGCCGACACAACAAGCGCGGACGCGATGCCATGCCGCACAACATCCCTTGCCTTCTTGTCATGATTTCCCCCGATCTGATGCGCTACCTGAACAGAAAAACCGGCTGAAACCGCATAAATCGCACCGCTGAGGAGCCACGTCGTCGACGAAACCAGCCCGATCGCCGCCGAAGCATTCGCCCCAAGCGCGCCGACCATCGCGGAATCAATGTATTGCATCGCAATCGTAGTAATCTGTGTAAGAATCGCAGGCAGACTTAATCGCCCGACCTGCTGAATCTGCGGTTTCAGTTCAGTCCAGTTTATTCTATTCATCATTTCTCCAGAACATGTATTTTATCGTATGGTTTTTCTTAAGAATGTAAAGATAAGTGCGTATTTTACGCTAACATGCTTTGAAGAAAGTGTCAATCAAAAACGAGGTTTAATTTGACTTTTTTCTATGCGTATTAGGCATAGGGGCGGAGAGGATTCGAATTTAATTTTCCGGCGGAAGGTTGTTCTTCACAGCGGGGTTCACCTGGGTCGTGTTGGTTGCAGTCAGCAGGGAATCTGTCGGGGCGACCGGGCTCATGAGGACGCGGCCGGTTCCGCGGTAGACGTTGACGAGGCCTTCACCGCTGACGGCGGAGCGACGAGGGTTTTGGTGGAGCGCTCTACGGTGAAATCAAGGTTGGAGGACCAGCAGACGGCGAGGTTTCCATCGATTTTCAGTTCGTCGTTTTCGAGTTCGACTTCGATCAGTTCGTCCTCAGGTACGTTGCTTTCGAGGGCAACGGCGCCTCTGCCGACGAGGCTCAGATTGAAGAAGCCTTCGCCGCCGAGGACAGCGGAGGAAATGCTCTTGCGGGCGGTCAGTTTGGTTTTGACTCTGCCGTCGCAGGCGAGGAACATGCCGTCCTCAATCGTCATTCCGGAGGAGCCCCATTTCTCGACATCCACAAGAATGATGTATTTGTAGGTCGGTTCCAGCACGAGATATCCGTCGCGACGTACTCCGGTTTTACGGCAGATTCCTTTGTCATGGCGCCTTTGATGGCCTTTCCGAACAGGTCGCCGATCCCTTTGATTCCGGCGGTCGCCTGTACATGGCCGCCCATCCACTGCATCGCACCGGACTGGATAATCGCGGAGTGCTCCTTGTCCAGTTCAATGACAACCTGGCGGCGGCGCACATTCATTTTGCTCATGTAATACTCCTCCATGGCAGTCATCGGCGAGACGCTGGAATCCTGGAGATATTCCATGACGTGGAAATTTTCGATGGACTTGGTGAATTTCCGGTTTTCGTTTTCGAGATTTAAAATTTTCATAGGCACGTTCCTTTCTTTCATTAAGAAGAAAAATAGTGATCCGTCTTGTTTCTTTTATTATACAGGAAAGAAAGCAAAGAGCACAGAAAAATTTAGAAAAAAAGGAAATCTGGAAATCATGTTGTCCATTTTTCAGCGGAGTGATAAGATAAAGTTCAGAAAACGCAAGCAGTACGGTCAGAGGAGGAATTTATTATGAGTACAATTACTGTCAGAGATGCAAAAATAGAGGATGCCGCACGCATTCTGGAGATTTATGCTTATTATGTAGAATACACCGTCATTTCTTTCGAGTGGGACGTGCCGTCTCTGGAAGAATTTGAGAACCGCATGCGTGATATCATGAAAAAATATCCATACCTCGTCATCGAGCAGGATGGAAAAATCGAAGGTTATGCATACGCACATGCCTTTGTCGGCCGCGCCGCATACGACTGGTCGAGCGAGCTGACCATTTATCTCGATCACAATGCAAGAAAAGGAGGCCTTGGCCGGAGACTGTATGAAGAGCTGGCGGACCGCCTGAAAAAAATGGGCATTCTGAACCTCTACGCCTGCATCGGCTATCCGCAGGTCGAGGATGAATATCTGACGAAAAACAGCGCCGAGTTCCATGCGCATCTCGGATTCGAACTCGTGGGAACCTTCCACAACTGCGGCTACAAATTCGACCGCTGGTACGATATGGTCTGGATGGAAAAATCATCGGCGAGCCGCACGCGGGACAGCCGGCAGTAAAATCATATAGTGAGATAAAAGAATGAGCACAATAACAACGTATACAAGAAAACATTTTGACCCTGTGCATCCCGCTCCGGAACTGCTCTGTGTGGAGGATTTTGCGCATGCGCTGCCGATGATCTGCCGCGGAAACGGCCATGTGACGACGTTCTGGTCAGTGGGAGAGCACTGCATCTGCTGTGCGAAAGAGGCGGCCGCGCGCGGCTATTCCCGGCGGCTGGTGCTGGCGTGCCTTCTGCATGACGCGAGCGAGTGTTACATGTCGGACGTGCCGCGGCCATTAAAACAGGAAATGCCGCGGTACCGCGAGATCGAGGACCATCTGCTTTCGGTGATTTATGAGAAATATCTTGGCAGTGATCTGACGGCGGAGGAGCAGCGGATGATGAAACAGATCGACAATGATCTGCTGTGGTACGATCTGACAAATCTGCTGGAGGAACCGCAGGCGGGGGATGCGCCGAAACTTCACATCACGCTGGACTACACGGTGCGGCCGTTTGCTGCGGTGGAACAGGAGTATCTGGAATTATTCGAACAGTATTGGGAGACGGGCGATGAGAGAGGATAAAAACGAAAACCGCTGGGACAAGCTGCTTCAGATCCACACAATGGGGCGGGATGACAGCCGGTCGGATCTGTACCGGTATCCGTATGAGCCGACCCCGTACTGCGTGCTGGAGCGGATGGCAAACACGGGGATGATCCGAAAGGGAAATACGCTGCTCGATTACGGATGCGGAAAGGGCCGCGTAGATTTCTTCTTATCGGCGCAGACCCGGTGCCAGTCCATCGGTGTGGAGTATGATGACCGGATTTATGCGAAGGCAATGGAAAACAAAAAGGCGGCGGCCTCTGGTGCTCGGACGGAGTTTGTGCTGGAGAGCGCCGAAAATTTTCCCGTTCCTGTGGAAGTGGACCGGGTGTATTTTTTTAACCCGTTTTCGCTTGAAATCTTAAGAAAAGCGATGGCAAGACTGCTGGAATCGTACTACGAAAATCCGCGGGAGATCCAGCTGTTTTTCTATTACCCGTCGGATGCCTATATCTCGTATCTGATGACTGTGCCGGAACTGGAATTTCTCGATGAGATCGACTGTATGGATCTGTTTCCGGGCGGGGACAGCGGGAGCGGGTTGTGATTTTTACGATTCAGGAATAAAAAGTTTTGTAACAGCAAAAACCGTGTGGAATACAAAAAAGCATGAATTATATTTGACGAAAGGGCGTTTTTATGAAATATCAGGTAATGCGAATTGAGGAAGACCTTGATTTCGGCTGTGAGGAGCGCGGTGCCGACGAGCCTGTCATGGCAGTTGTTGTTTTGAAAGATGAAAACGGAACAGAATCGCGCATCCGCCAGGAGGATCAGATGCTGTATGACTGGAACATCGAGGAGGGCGACACCGTTATTCTGAATGAAAACGGCGAATTGCGAAAAGTACTCTCCGGTGATTGGACGCAGAATTGCAATTCGAAAAATGTAGATACGACAAAATTCGTCAACATGATGCAGGTTGTCAAAGCCGGAAAACAGATCGACTGGATCTGCCCGTTCTGCGGCGGAAAAGTAGAACGACTGGAGCAGGAAGGCGGAAAAACCGTGATCGGATGCACATCGTGCGATATGCGGATTCAAATAGAAAATTAAACGATTTCGGCCTTTAAGGCCGAAAGAGAAAGGAAACACAAATGGTAAAACCAATTATGAGAGACGTTCTCTTCCTCGGACAGAAATCCATCCCGGCGACAGAGGAAGATCTGCAGGTGGGAAGAGATCTGCAGGACACACTGGCAGCAAACCGCGAGGCATGCGTCGGCATGGCGGCAAATATGATCGGCGTGAAAAAACGCATCATCATCGTAAACGCCGGATTCCGCGACATCATCATGTTCAACCCGGTGATCGTCCGCAAAAGCGGCCCCTACGAAACAGAAGAAGGTTGCCTCTCCCTGCCAGGCGTGCGGAAAACAAAGCGGTACCAGAACATCGAAATCGAATACTACGACTGGAATTGGAAAAAACAACGCCAAAAATTCACCGGCTGGCCAGCCCAGATCTGCCAGCATGAGATGGATCATTTGGAAGGGATACTTATTTAGATCCTACAGCAGACAGGAGGACGGTATGACAGACAGAGAATGAATGGTAAAAGGAATCATTTACAACCCGAATGTGGAAGATCCGGCCAAAGAGCAGTCCGGCTATATGGAGCGTCTGTGGGAGTTCAACCAGCTGAAGCCGTCAGAGGGAGACAAGAAAGTCAAATATATGAAGGAAACTTTCGCAGAAGTCACCATCGGCGAACACGACCGCGAGTATTTTTACCGGGACGAAAAAATCGACGGGGAGAATCTCAAATAAATCGGGACAAATTTCGAAAATATAAAATTTTTGTAAAATAATGTCGAAAAAACGATTGACAAGTGGCGAAAAGAAACATATGATAATACCTGTCAATATACATATTCGGCAATAGAGGCGCGAAGGCTAAGAGTAGCTGTCCTGAGACAACGGGGTCTGGGACGGGCAGGGAAAGGAGCATTCGCCGAAACGGGGCAGTTCCCGAAAAACTGTCTGTGTTGGGGTACAGTCGAACAGGCTGTGCACTCTCACCGTACTGGTGGAGGAGCTATTGCTTCATGAACGTAGATTTAATGGAGCAGTGGTGAAGACCGCTGCTCTTTTTATTGTACTGCAGTTGGAACCGTGACAAAAGGTTCCAGGGGTGGAAATCTGTTTGGTTGGAGAACGAAAGACGAAACGGGTGTTACAGGATACGTCTGAAGAAAACTGTTGCCGGAAAAGAAAAAAGGGAGGATTTTGACATGATAGCATTTCTTAACTGGCTGGACGGTGTCCTTTGGGGCGTGCCGCTGATCGCGCTGATGATTCTGACCGGTCTGTACTTTACCGTTCGTTCTGGATTTTTCCAGTTTCGTCACTTTGGCTGGATTATGAAGAGAACCGGCGGAAAACTGTTCCAGAAAGAAGACAAAGCAAGTGAAGGAAAGGGTATGCTTTCCTCGTTTGAGGCGATTTCGACCGCTATCGGCGGTACCGTAGGATTCGGTAATATCGCCGGTGTTGCAACTGCAGTTGCAGCAGGCGGCCCGGGAGCCATTATGTGGATGTGGCTTTCGTCTCTGCTTGGTATGATATTAAAACAGGTTGAGGTTACCCTCGGCTGCTACTACCGTCACACCAACGAAAAAGGTGAGTACTACGGCGGTCCGACTTACTACATGGAGTGCGGACTTGGCGAGGAGCGCCACTGGGGCAAGCTGTGGCTGATCCCGGCGCTCATCTTCGGCATCGGTATTTTCTCCACCTTCTTCGTAACCTCTTCCACCTGACCGCATCTCAGGTCGTAGCCGGTGCGTTCGGTATTGAGAATATCAATCTTGGAAGCTTCAAAGTAGAAGGCGTTATCGTGATGGGCGTTCTGCTCTGCATTCTGACCTATGTCGTTACAAGCGGCGGTACGAAGAAAATCGCAAGTCTGTTCAGCAAGCTCGTTCCATTTATGAGCGTTCTTTATATCTTGATGGGAATTGGCATGATCATCATCAACATCAACCGCGTTCCTGGCGTATTTGCAGCATCGTAACAAACGCATTTACCGGAACAGCAGCGATCGGCGGTTTTGCCGGCTGCGCAGTCAGCGAGATTATCCGTGTGGGTATGGCGCGTTCCGTATACTCCAATGAGGCTGGATGGGGTACTTCTCCAATGATCCAGCTTCCGCAAAAACACCGCATCCGGTAGAGCAGGGTCTGTGGGGATCTTTCGAGGTATTCTTTGATACCATGGTTATCTGTACGATCACCGCACTTTCCGTTATCTTAAGCGGAAACTGGACCGACGGAACGAACGGCGGAACACTTGCTTTAAGTGCATTTGCAAGCGGATTCGGCAAATTTGGAAGCATCCTTCTGGCAGTCATCATGGTCATTTTTACTGTAACGACTTCCGGCGGATGGTTCACCTACTATCTGGCAATTCTGGAGCATCTGTATAAAAAAGAAGGCAAGATGAAAGATATCGTCATGAAAATCTTCTACGCAGTCCGCGCTCTGCCGGGCGTACTGTGGACGATCTATCTGGTAAAGACAAACAACCAGGGCTTTATCTGACTGTCGTTGATATCACATCTGCGATCCCGACCTTCGTCAACGTAGCAGTGATCCTGATTCTCTCGAACCAGTATTTCAAACTGCTGAAAGACTACAAAGCAAGAAACTTCGGCCAGGGCACGGTAGACAAGAACGCCTGCCTGTTCTATGAAGAGAAAACGAAATAAAAAATATTCAAAAGCGAAATCCAGACACGCAAGAGAATAGCGTGTCTGAATTTGTATATTGCGCAAATGGGCAGAAAAGAATAGAATCAAATTTAGATGACAGTAGGAGGATAATGATATGAAAACAATTTACAAAAACGGAGCTGTCTACACCGGAAAACTGCCGCTTGTCGAAGCGTTTGCAGTAGAAGACGGCAAATTTGTTTTCGCCGGAAGCAGCGCAGAGGCAGATGCCCTTGCAGCAGCCGGCGACAAAGTTGTAGACCTCGGCGGAAAATTCGTCTGCAGCGGTTTTAACGACAGCCATATGCACCTTTTAAATTACGGAAGCTCCCTGCTGAAAGCGCAGCTTGCCGCACATACCGAAAGCCTGGAAGATATGCTCGCCTGCCTCGACACCTTCCAGAAAGAGCATCCGCGAAAAGACGGCGCATGGCTGATGGGCCGCGGCTGGAATCAGGATTACTTCACGGACGTGGACCGCATGCCGAACCGCTACGATCTTGACCGCGTATCAACTGAAGTTCCGATCTGCGCGACGAGAGCGTGCGGCCACTGCCTCGTAGTCAACAGCAAAGCGCTGGAACTCCTCGGCGTCACCGCAGATACCCCGCAGCCGGAGGGCGGAGAGATCGGTATGGAAAACGGTGAGCCGGACGGAAGATTCTTCGACAATGCAATGGAACCGGTTTACGACAGCATTCCGGTGCCGAGCAAAGAGGAAATCAAAGATATGATCCGCAGCGCCTGCAAAGCCCTGAACAGCTACGGCGTCACCAGCAGCCAGAGTGATGATTACTGCGTTTACCGCGCCGTTCCGTGGCAGACCGTCAACGAAGCATACAAAGAACTCGAGGATTCCGGCGAGCTGACCGTCCGCGTTTACGAGCAGAGCAACTTTACCGATCTGGAATCCTTAAAAGGTTTCGTTGAGGCTGGAAATGTGACCGGCATCGGCACAGACCGCTTTAAAATCGGACCGCTGAAAATGCTCGGCGACGGCGCACTCGGTGCGAGAACAGCATTCCTCAGTCGCCCATACGCAGACGACCCGTCCACCTGCGGAATCCCGGTATTCACCCAGGAAACCATGGATGAGATGATCGGCTACGCCAATGCACACGGCATGCAGGCTGCAGTTCACACGATCGGTGATGCGTGCCTCGACCGCGTGTTAAGTGCCTATGAAAAAGCCCTTGCTGAAAACCCGAGAGAAGATCACCGCCACGGCATCGTGCACTGCCAGATCACAAGAGCCGATCAGCTTGAAAAAATCGCGAAAATGCATCTTCACGTTTACGCACAGAGCATCTTCCTCGATTACGATAACCATATCGTAGAGGAGCGCGTCGGCAAAGAGCTTGCGAGCACAAGCTACAGCTGGAAGACGCTGATGAATAACGGCGTCTCCGTCAGCAACGGAACTGACTGCCCGGTAGAGCTGCCGGATGCCCTCGCCTGCATGCAGTGCGCTGTCACAAGAACAACGCTGCGCGACCATGTCGGCCCGTACCTGCCGGATCAGAAATTCACCGTACAGGAAGCACTCGACAGTTACACGATCCGCAGTGCCGAGGCAAGTTTCGAGGAGAACGTGAAAGGCCAGATCGCAGAAGGCATGATGGCAGACTTCGTCGTACTGGGTCAGAATCCGTTTGAGGTGGATGAGAGCACGATCAAAGACATTCCGGTGTGCCGGACGTATCTTGCTGGTGAACTGGTATATGAAGCATAAAGATATAACTCAAATGAGCGATAAATGTCAAATGAAAATTCATACAATGAAGGGAAAAACGTGAAATAAGATAACCTGGAAATAGTATGGAATAAAGGCAGAAACAGAGGAGAACCTCCTGCGGCGATAAACGGTCGCAGGAGGTTCTTTTTTGATCCTGATAGGACCATACGGTCGTAAAAGAATCGAACAAATGGTTGCATAAAAGGGCGGGAATGTGCTATGATAAAGGAAATTTTACGAAAGGAAAAAACAGACAAATGCTTGGAAGAACACATTTTTTTATTGGAACAGCAGCGGCACTTGCTGTTTTACAGCCGCAGACGGTTCCCGCGCTTGTGGCCGGTGCCGGGGCTGCCGCGATCGGCGGTTTGATCAGTGACATTGATGTCGGCACTTCACAGGCGCACCGCGATGCCGATAAGATTATTACGGCAACAGTTGCAGTTGCGGTGCTCACAATTCTTGCGGAGTATAAACTGAATCTTGGAATTTACCGCCGCCTCACAAGCGACAGCAGCGTGCTGCGTCTCCTCACCGGAACGGCAGCATTTTTGCTGATCTGCGCCTATGGGAAACAGCAGCCGCACCGCTCCTTCATGCATTCATTTGCGGCGCTGGCATTGCTGACGGCGTGCGTGGACATCATCTACCCGGATGCGTCCGCTTATTTTGCCGTGGGCTTTCTGTCCCATCTGGTGCTCGATTTTTTCAACCGGAAACCGGAAAAGCTGTTCTGGCCCTGGAAGAAGGGATTCTGCCTCGGATTCTGCTCAGCACGGGGACTTGTGAACCGCGCACTGCTCGGGTGCGGCATGGTATCTCTTGCTGTAGTACTGGTGCTCTCGGCGCCTGCAGGGCGGCTGATGGCTAAAATCATGCGGGCAATTTACGGATGAGATGGGATTGACAAAAAGATAACAAGACAAAAGAAGAAAAAGCAGGAATTTTTCGGTGTTAAAGTTAATATTTATACATTTTATAGTAGGATTTTTGATTAAAATGATGTAAAATAGAAAACAGAAATCCGGCGTCCGTAATTGTTTTTGAAATGAACGAACAGGGAACCGCCGGCCCGTTACCGCAGCCGATTGCGGAGCGCAGCGCAACCGACCACAGAGATTAGAGCACAACAGGCAATACAGGAGTTAGTATGAACGAAGAAATGAAAAACCAAACAGAACAGTTACCGCTTTTAAAAGTACACATGATGGGAAGTTTTTTCCTGGAGTACGGCGACCAGCCGATTTCCTTCCGGAAAACAATGGCAACAAAATCGATGAGACTTCTGCAGATTTTCCTCTATAACAAGGACAATGGAATTTCCAGAGGAAGACTGTTGGAGAGCACATACGGAAGAGAAGATGTGGCGGACGCGGCAAACAGCCTGCGTGTCGGCGTACATCGCCTGAAAAGAAGCCTTGTCGAGGCAGGACTTCCGCAGTTTGAGTACATTTATACACAGAAAGGCGTTTACCACTGGACCAGCCCGATGCCGGTCGAGGTAGATGCGATTGATATCAAAAATAAGATCCTGGAAGCAGGAAAAGAGACGGACGAGAAAGCGCGCATGGATCAGATGATCGAAGCACTGGAGCTGTACACCGGAGAGTTCCTTGCAGATTTCGGCGAGGAAGAGTGGGTACAGGCGGAGCGCGCGCAGCTGAAAAAAGTATATTCCGATGCACTGAAAGAAGTAAGTGAGTATCTTCTGAAAAACGAGGAGTTCGATGAGCTGCAGAAACTGACTTCTGTTGCTTCCGAACTGTATCCGTTCGACGAGTGGCAGGCAGTCCAGATGCAGGCGCTGATCGGCCTGGAGAGATACAAAGAGGCCATGAAACTGTACGAGCAGACCTCGAAACATTACTTTGAAGAGCTTGGCGTTACACCGAGCGAGAAACTGGTGGAGCAGTACCGCTATCTGGGAAGCCGCATGGGCAGCAGACACCGCGTGATCGAAGAGGTACAGGCAGATCTTCAGGAGAGCCCGGGAGAAAAGGGCGGAGCATTCTTCTGTTCCCTCGCCGGATTCCGTGACTGCTACCGACTTGTTTACCGTATGTCCGAGCTGAACGGACAGATGCCGTGGCTGATGCTGTGCACCATTACAGACGGAAAAGGTTACCCGGCAAAAGGCGGTCCGCGCCTTGACCGTATGTCCGAAAAGCTGCTTGAGGTAATGAAACGCAGCCTGCGTCATTCCGATTTCTTTGCAAAATACAGCCCGTCCCAGTATGTGATTCTGCTGCAGGGCGGCAGCCAGAGAGGATGCGAACTCGTCTACAAGAGAATCAGCGAGCGCTTCTCCGAGGAGAAAAAAGGCTGGGCAAAGAATCTGAAATACAGTGCACTGCCGGCAATTCAGACCGAAAAAGAGCTTGAGTTCTTAGAAGGAGACGATGTTTTATGATTCGCGTACAGCTGCCTGGAAGATTCCGCATGTACGATGAAACACGCTGCCTCAACGAGGAAGCGATTCATTCCCCGATGATCACAAAGCTGCTGGTTTATATGATCTGCAACAAAAACCATATCGTAACACTGGAACAGTTAACCGAAGCACTCTGGACGGATGAGAAGAGTGAAAATCCGTACGGAGCACTGAAAAATATGATGTACCGTCTGCGCGGAACGCTGCGGAAGGTATGGCCGGTTAAGAGAGGATCATGCCTGCTATATGAAGGCTGTCATGGAACTGACGAAAAGCCTGGAGCACCGCAGACCGCAAAGGAAAAGTACAGGTTCTCAGTGATCTAAAAGAGCTTTATCAGGAACCAAGAGAATTAGAAAAAATAAATTAATTTTTAAGTTGACAGCAGACTAAACAAATAGTAACTTTAAGCTGTGATGAAACGAGCTTAAATCCAGAAAAAGTCTGCTGTCTTAAGTTAAATAAAGTACAACAGACAGGGAGGATAACAAACATGAGTTACAGAGAAGTATATGAAAAATGGTGCAATGATCCATATTTTGATGAGGCATCCAGAGAAGAGCTGAAAGCACTCGAAGGAAATGAGGCAGAAATCGAAGACCGTTTCTACCGTCAGCTTGAGTTCGGTACCGGCGGACTCCGCGGTGTCATCGGAGCGGGTACCAACCGCATGAACATCTACACCGTACGCCAGGCAACCCAGGGCCTTGCCAACTACATTATTTCCCAGAACGGACAGGAAAAAGGCGTAGCCATCGCACACGATTCCAGAAGAATGTCTCCGGAATTCGCACGCGAAGCAGCACTCTGCCTGAATGCAAACGGAATCAAAACGTATCTGTTCGAGTCCCTGCGTCCGACACCGGAGCTTTCTTTTGCTGTCCGTGAATTCGGCTGTATTTCCGGTATCGTCATTACCGCAAGCCACAACCCGAGAGAGTACAACGGATACAAAGTATACTGGGAGGACGGCGCACAGATTACACCGCCGCACGACAAAAACATTCTCGCAGAGGTAGCAAAAGTAACCGAGTTTTCTGCCGTTAAAACGATGGAAGAAGATGATGCAAGAGCAGAAGGCCTGTTCCAGGTCATCGGAACCGATTTTGATGACCGTTACGTTGCAAAATTAAAAGAGCAGAGCATTCATCCGGAAATCATCAAAGATGCGGCAAAAGATATGAAGATCGTCTACACACCGCTTCACGGAACCGGAAATGTGCCGGTACGCCGCGTTCTGCGCGAGCTTGGCTTTAATCAGGTTTACGTTGTAAAAGAGCAGAAAGTGCCGGACGGAAACTTCCCGACGGTGGCTTACCCGAACCCGGAAGACGAGAAAGCATGGACACTGGCGCTGAAACTGGCAAAAGAAGTAGACGCTGACATCATCCTTGCAACCGACCCTGATGCAGATCGTCTCGGCGTTTATGCAAAAGACAGCAAGACCGGCGAGTACGTAGCTTCACCGGAAACATGTCCGGTATGCTGATCGCAGAGTATATTCTGCGTGAGCGCACCAAGAACGGAACCATGCCGGAGAACCCGGCACTCGTTGAGACGATTGTTACGACCGATATGGCAAAAGCAATCGCAAAAGCTTATAACGTGGCACTGATCGAGGTTCTGACCGGATTCAAATACATCGGCGAGCAGATCAAATTTTTTGAGCAGAGCGGTGCACACAATTATGTATTTGGTCTGGAAGAGAGCTATGGCTGCCTGGCCGGAACATATGCAAGAGATAAAGATGCCTGCGTGGCAGTTATGATGCTCTGCGAGGTTGCTGCATACTACAAACAGCAGGGCAAAACACTGTGGGATGCCATGGTGGATATGTACGAGGAGTACGGCTACTACAAAGAGGGTCTTGCAACGATGACCTTAAAAGGTATCGACGGTGCAAAAGAGATCCAGACCATGATGACCAACTTCCGTGAGAACCCGCCAAAAGAGCTGGGCGGTTTCCAGGTTCTTGCCGTACGCGATTACAAAGCAGATGTACGCCAGGATCTCGTAAGCGGAGAGAAGAGCGCGACCGGACTTCCGTCCTCCAACGTTCTTTACTATGAGCTGGAAAACAACGCATGGTGCTGTGTGCGCCCATCCGGTACTGAGCCGAAGATCAAATTCTATTTCGGCGTAAAAGGCACATCCCTTGAAGATGCAGCCGAGAAACTGGAAAAATTAAAAAATGCAATGGTAACTGCTTAAACGCTGTGTGATATAGAAACAAAAAAAGGCCTCAGCCCGGCGGGTGAGGTCTTTTTGTACAAAAATCGGCCCGGCGGATCAAGCTTACCTGAAATAAGGAGAAGAAAATGGCGATTTTATATTATGATGAGAAAAAGCTTTTTCAGTTAAATACAGAGAATACGACGTATGTGATCGGCCTGAGCCCGGAAGGCTACGTCGGACATGTTTACTACGGACCCTTCTGCACGGAGAGCCGGATCTGTATCCGCTCCGCATGGATGAGCCGCCGTTCACCCCGTCCGTCAATAAGAGAGAGAAATCTTCGTTCCTCGACCGTTTTCCAATGGAATACCCGACCGGAGGAGTCGGCGATTACCGTGAGAGCTGTCTGAATATAAGAAATGCACAGGGCCGTATGGGATGTGAGATTTTCTTGATTCCTATGAAATTTTCAAAGGAAAACGCCCGCTGACCGGTCTTCCAGCTTCTTTTGGAACCGAGGACGAAGTAGAAACTCTGGAAATCACCTGCAAAGATCCTGTTCTTGATCTTGTTGTTGTCCTTTCCTACTCTGTTTTTACAAAAGAAAACGTTATCACCCGAAGTGTCCGCGTGAAAAATGAAGGCAGTGAAGCGCTGAAGGTAGAGAAAATCTACAGTGCCTGCCTCGATATGGACAACGAAGACTTTGAGATGCTTTCTCTTCATGGATCCTGGGGAAGAGAACGCCACATCCAGCAGGGTGCGCTCCGTTACGGAAAACAGCTCGTTTCCTCCGGAAAAGGAGAGTCCAGCCATCAGGAGCACCCGTTTGTGGCCCTGGTGACACCGGGAACGGATCAGGAGCGCGGCGAGGTTTACGCAATGCACTTCGTATATTCCGGCAACTTTATCGGACAGGTGGAAAGATGCCAGTTTGATACCGTTCGTATGGTCATGGGTATCAACCAGGAGGAGTTCTGCTGGAATTTAAAAGCCGGCGATGAATTCCAGGCGCCGGAGGTTGTTATGGTCTACTCTGCCGAGGGACTTGGCAAAATGACGCGTTCCTACCATGCATTTTATCGCAGACATATGATCCGCAGCCCGTACAACCACAAAAAACGCCCGATTCTGATTAACAACTGGGAAGCAACTTACTTTGATTTTGATACCGATAAACTCCTCGATATCGCAAGAGAGGCAAAAAAAGACGGCATCGAGATGCTTGTTATGGATGACGGCTGGTTCGGAAAACGAAATAAAGACGATTCTTCCTCGGTGACTGGGTTGTCAACGAAGAGAAGATCAAAGGCGGCCTGAAAAATCTGGTTGACAAAGTGAATGAAATCGGTTCTTGCATTCGGTATTCTGGTTCGAGCCGGAGATGATCTTCCCCGGACTCTGATCTCTACAGAGAGCACCCGGAATGGGCGATTCAGATTCCGGGAAGAGAAGCGACTGAGATCCGCTGCCAGTACGTGCTGGATCTCTCCCGCCCGGAAGTGCAGGATTATGCGTATGAATGTGTGGCAAAAATCCTGCGCAGTGCAAACATCAAATACGTGAAATGGGATATGAACCGTCAGTTAAGCGACCTGGGAAGCACCTACCTGGACAAAGATTCCCAGCAGGAGCTGTTCCACCGCTACGTGCTCGGTATGTATGCGATGCAGGAGCGTCTGATACAGGAGTTCCCGGATCTGCTTCTGGAGAACTGCTCCGGCGGCGGTGCACGTTTCGATCCTGGAATGCTTTACTACAGTCCGCAGATCTGGTGCTCCGACGACACCGATGCGATTGAGCGTCTGGAAATCCAGGAGGGAACAGCCTCATTTACCCGCTCTGCTCAATGGGTGCACACGTCAGCGTATGCCCGAACCACACGGTTGGCCGTGTAACTCCGTTTACAACGAGAGGCCATGTGGCACTGGCCGGAACGTTCGGCTATGAGCTTGATATCACAAAACTGCCGGAAGAAGAGAGAAAGCTGATTCCGGAGCAGACCGCAATGTATCACAAATATCATGAACTGATCCGCGAGGGAGAGTATTACCGTATTCTTTCCAGCCGTGAAAACCACAGATCCGACTGCTGGGCAGTAGCATCGGAGGATAAAAGCGAAGTGCTTGTGACCTACGTACAGGTGCTGGCACAGGCAAATATGCCGTCCCGCAAGGTTCGCCTGCGCGGCTTTGATCCGGCGAAAAAATATCGTCTGGAGGGAACCGATGAGGTTTACAGCGGCGAGATGCTGATGAATGCCGGTTTCCGGATGAAAGATTTCTGGGGTGATTTCGTCAGCAGACTGTATCACTTTGTTGCAGTAGACTAAGGAGCAACGGATATGGCAAAAGTAAGATTGGCAGATATTGCAAAGGTGGCGGGCGTCAGCGCCGTCACCGTGCATAACGCGATTACAGGACAGAAAGGGGTCAGCGATGAGATGCGCGCCCGGATTCTGGAAATTGCAAAGGAAATGGGGTACCGCCAGCCGGGAAGCGGAGCGAGAAATACACAGGGAAAAAGCCTGCGCTGCATCGGAGTGGTGATTCCGGAACGGTATCTGGCAGAGTATACGACATTTTACTGGAAAATGTATCAGGAGATGGCACTGGCGGCGACGGAAAAGAGCTGTATGGTGACCGTGGAGATCCTGAAACAGGAGATGGAAGATGAGATGATCGTGCCGTGCATCGCCAAGGAGCAGACCGTCGATGCGCTGATCCTTATGGGAGACACGAGCCGCGATTACATCCACTATCTGAAGAAAAACGTGGATCTTCCGATCGTATTTCTGGATTTCTACGACAATGAGCTGGCAAAAGATGCCGTGATCGCAGATAACTTTCACGGAATGTATCTGATGACGGAATACCTGTATGAGCATGGCCTGACCAAGCTGGCTTTTGTAGGTTCGATTCATTTTTCCAGCAGTATCATGGATCGGTACTGCGGTTTTTCCAAGGCTGTTCTGGAACACCGCGATGTGACACCGGCGGAATGGATTCTGGAGGACCGTGATGAGCGGGGCCAGATCGAAATTCATCTCCCGGAACAGATGCCGGAAGCGTTCGTCTGCAACTGCGACCTGACCGCCGGCCTTCTGATGCTCGAGCTGGAAAAACGCGGCATCTCCGTGCCGGAGGATGTTTCCGTTGTCGGCTTCGACAATTACCTGTATCCGGGTTTCCCGGATCTCAAGATCACTTCGTATGAGATCAATACGAAGGCGATGGTAAAAGTAGCGCTCGAAAAAGCGCTGAAGCAGATCCGCGGCGCGGCATCCGGCAAAAATATGGAAATTGTCTCCGGACAGCTGGTGCCGAAAGAGAGCGTAAAGCTTTGATTTTTATAACTGAATTATAAATTAAGAAACGGGGCATTTTGAAATGCCCCGTTTTTGTACATATTACACAACAAAGTCACTTAAAAATTGACAGTATCTAACGGAACTTATTTTTTTAAGTGATTTCCAGTTGAAAAATTAATCATCTATGTTAAAATTAAGCTAAAGGACTGGGCGTGAGGGTGATAAAACACGGCGTTCGGAGAAAAAAGAATTAAAAAACAAGATTCTGTCCACTAACAGAAACTTAAAAAAACAAAGTACAACTCATAAACAAACAATATTTTTCATGGAGGTTTCAAAAAATGAGCGAAGTTAAAATGATTGGAGATGCTGTCAAAAATATGCCATGCAGGAAGGCCCGGCTGAGTTTTCCGGTGCACCGGTATGGAGATACAGCGAGAATCCGATCATCGGAAGAAATCCGGTGAAGGAAGTAGCAAGAATCTTCAACAGCGCCGTTATGCCGTACGGCGACGAGTTCATCGGAGTATTCCGTGGTGAGCAGACAAACGGAATCCCGTACATCTACCTTGGAAGAAGCAAAGATGCGATCCACTGGAATTTCGATGAGAACAAAATCCAGTTCGTTGACGAAGAAGGCAAACCGTTCATGCCGGTTTACGCATATGACCCGCGTCTTGTAAAAGTAGAAGATACCTACTACATCATCTGGTGCCAGGACTTCTACGGTGCAGCCATCGGAATGGCAAAAACAAAAGATTTTGAAACCTTCGTACGTGTGGAGAATCCATTCCTTCCATTCAACAGAAATGCCGTTCTCTTCCCGAGAAAAATTAACGGCAACTTCGTGATGCTGTCCCGTCCAAGCGACAGCGGCCACACACCGTTCGGTGACATCTTCCTGTCCGAGAGCCCGGATATGCTGTACTGGGGCAAACACCGCCACGTCATGAGCAAGAGCCCGGAGTGGTGGGAATCCTTAAAGATCGGCGGCGGCGCAGCTCCGATTGAGACCAACGAAGGATGGCTGCTGTTCTACCACGGTGTAAGCGGCACCTGCAATGGCTATGTATACAGCATCGGCGGCGCAATCCTCGACAAAGAGAATCCGTCCATCGTAAAATACCGCTGCCAGAACTTCCTTTTGACACCGGAAGAGTGGTATGAGGAGAGAGGCTTCGTTCCGAACGTAACCTTCCCGTGCGCAACCATTCACGATGCAGAGACCGGAAAGATCGCGATCTACTACGGCGCAGCCGATACGTATGTAGGACTGGCATTCACAACCGTAGATCTGATTGTAAGATTATATCAAGAAAAACAGTGTCGTACGCGAAGTCTGGAACACCAGAAAATTGGAAAGAAAGAATAAAGAAAAGAAGGGAAAGAAAAAGATGCAAGTCCTTTGGG
>ENA-OQIG01000518-OQIG01000518.1-human-gut-metagenome-genome-assembly--contig:-NODE-518-length-22050-cov-3.824887_pt1 | contig 22050 bp, 31 predicted proteins | sample MGYA00242576_ERZ504741 | MGnify/ENA primary metagenome ERZ504741 (study PRJEB26092, sample SAMD00036436) | human gut metagenome | host: Homo sapiens | study: EMG produced TPA metagenomics assembly of... | reverse complement strand
CAGATAGTAATATATTACTAATTAAATCTCAATTACACCATAATGGAATTTTTGATTTTTCTTATAAGATGTTCAAAGCCATATTTTTCAAAGACATCATCTCTAAAATGAGCTTTAATGATAATCTTCTTTCTAGCCACGCGCTTAGTTTCTTGCAAAAGCTCTTCTGAAAAAGCTGTGGCATTAGCATACTGACGTAAGCCATCCAGATTCTTCGATCCCTCAATTCTCTCAGAAAACATCGGATCACAATAAACAATATCAAAAGAATCATTCGGTAGTTTTTTCAAGTACGCCAGACTCTCAGCACAAATAGTCTTGATTGAACGCATTGCTTGGTTTAGTGACTCAGAGTTACTTTGATAGTTTTTTAAACCTTCTGAAACAATAAAATGGATTAAAGAATTGCTTTCTATTGCAGTCACATCATGTCCAGCATGGGACATAACAATACTATCACTTGCTAATCCCATTGTCGTGTCAAGAACCTTCAAAGAGTCCATACCAAGTAAATCAATCAATGCATCGTGTGAACTTTTTATTCGTAGCATAGCCGTATCTGGATGAAAAGAAAGCTCACTACCATCTTGATTTAATAAGCGCAGCTTATTTTCATAAACCAAAAGGACACCCTCGCAACCCTGCAACAGCTTTTTTGCTGATTGTTTATTTCGCTCAATCACTGGAAGATTAAGCTTTTCACCGATTGTTTTTGCTTCAGCAAGCAATTTAGCATTTTCTCTCAAACTAGTTGTAATTACAATTGACATAACCACATTATACCAAAATCACAAAAAACTTTTGATGAATCGTCCACCATATATCCAAAAATAACTAAAAGCAACAATCGAAATCGGCTTGCAAATTAAGATAATGTATAAGAATCGTTTAAAGGACATTCTTGATAAGCCGGTTACCATAACCAAAATATCTGCTGGTGATATAGGAGAGGCCATATTCAAAGCAAATACAGTTTCATATGTTGATGATGCCAATTTTGCTCATAATGCTTAAATGATTTCTCATCTACAAATAATAAAATAAACGGTTTACCATATCGCCTCGTAAGCAAAAATAGAATGATGCTACCAATCACAATTCCAACATAATTCAGAATAAATCCCAGAATTGGTCCAAATGCCATAAAACCAACAACCGTTGTCACACCACCTGGAATAATCGGGATAACAACTTGAATAATTTGTAATAGTAGAAATCCAATGCTACCTAGAATCAAATGGCCTTTAAGCGCTCTTGTTAAAGCATCAGGATTATTTAAAATATCCATGTTCTTAAATAGATAGACTAAAAATAAAACAGTCAAAGCAATTGAAAAAATTCCCAAAAATTTAACCAACTTCTTCAAAGTATCATACATCATATCACCCTTTATCACGTCTATTACTTAAATTTATTATACAAGGGTTATTCTTTTTTAACAAGAAATTATGTAACTCCTTTCATTATTCATAACGAAGGGCTTCAATTGGATTTAGTTTACTTGCTTTGTTAGCCGGTAATAGCCCAAATACAATACCGATAAAGGCTGAAAAGATAAGGCTACCTAGTGCAATATTTAGAGAAATAGATGGTTTAACATTTGGAATAGCATTTCCAAGCAAGGCTGTCACTCCAGACGCTAAGGCAAGCCCAATCAATCCACCTAAAATTGTTAAGACCATTGATTCAATCAAAAATTGAGTCAAAATTTTCTGGCGCGTAGCACCGAGAGCTTTACGTAAACCAATCTCACGTGTTCTCTCAGTTACAGATACTAACATGATATTCATGACACCAATACCACCAACAAGCAATGAAATACCTGCAATAGCACCGATAACCGTTGTCATCATGCCATAAGCTGATTTCACCTGAGAAAGTACTTGCGTCATGTCATAAATTGTAAATCGACCAGTTCTAACACCAGAAATCTGTGTCATCAAACGAGCAGCTTCTTTTCCGACTTTAGACGATTCTTTAACATCGCTGACATGAACAAATACTCCCTGAACCTCGTCAATGTTGAACTCTGCAGCTAACTGAGTATTTGTCATAACAGCATTTCCGCCTGATTGCATGCCATACTGTGCCGAACCAGCATCTGGATCTTTATAAACGCCAACAACTAGATAGGTTTTTGAACCGATAGAAACTTGCTGATTAAGCGCAGCATCATTGCTGCCGAAAAGTTTAACAGCTAATTTTGTATCCAACATAACAATACGAGAAAAACGGTCATAATCTCCCTTTTCAAAACTTCGTCCTGCTAGTACTTTGAATTTTTTAACCGCAAAATAAGTCTTGTTTACCCCTGTTATATTAACATTTTTAGATTTTTTCTGATTTCCCTCAACTGTTGATGTTGTCCCATTTGTTAAATAGTAATTCGTAACACCCGGAAGCTCGCTTGTGATTTTTTGCAACCACTCCTCCTTAATTTGTGGTCCTTTGTCAGACGCTGTAGGTCTTCATCATCAAAAATATCAATATCATCTGACTTCTTAGTTGTGTAATAAATTTGAATATTTTGATTGTCAGAAGCAAACATATTAGTGACTTGATTTGTCATTCCTTCACCCAATGCCATAATGACAACCACTGAAGCCACACCGATAATGATTCCTAAAGTTGTTAAAAACGAACGCATCTTGTGCCCCATGATTGAACTTAGGGCGAATTTCCAATTTTCCATCATAATCCTCCCTTAATCAATTCGAACACTTTCTGTGGTATCTCTTGTAATCTCACCATCACGAATAATAATTTTTCGTGTTGCAAAATCAGCCACCTCAGGCTCGTGCGTTACCATAACAATCGTTTTTCCTTCACGATTTAACTCCGTCAATAAGTCCATGATTTGAATACTTGTCTTAGTATCAAGGGCACCTGTTGGCTCATCAGCAAGAATAATTGAAGGATTATTGACCAAAGCACGCGCAATAGCGACACGTTGCTTTTGTCCACCAGACAACTCAGACGGCAAATGCTTCATTCGTTCGCTCAACTCAACTTTTTCTAAAAATTGTTTTGCTAATTGACGACGCTTTGAAGCACCGACACCAGCGTAAATGAGTGGAAGTTCAACATTTTGTAAAGCTGATAGTTTAGAAAGAAGGAAGAATTGTTGGAAGACAAATCCAATTTCTTCGTTTCTAACTCTGGCTAGTTCTTTTTCTTTGAGTTCTTCGACCTGTTTGCCATTCAAGCTATAATCACCAGATGTTGGTCTATCCAAGAGACCGATAATGTTCATCAAGGTTGATTTACCTGAACCAGATGGTCCCATAATGGCAAGAAATTCACCTTCATAAACTGTCAAATCAATTCCTTTTAAAACATTGAGTTCTTGATCGCCATTCTGGTAAGATTTTATAATATTATTTAATTGAATTAGTGGTTTTTTCTCATCTGTCACTACTGTCACCTCTTATTCTTCTTTAGCAGTGGCATCTTCTTTAGTTACATGTTCAACTTTTTTACCATTTTTTAGAGCTTTATCAGGATTTGAAATAACAGATTGACCTACTTCTACTCCACTTAAAATTTCTTGTTGTGAAGCATCAGCATTTCCAAGAGCTACTTCTACTTTGCTTACTTTTTTAGAATCTTTGTCATAAATCCATACAAACTTTTTATCTCCCTCAGTAGAGACAGCGTCAACTGGGACAAGTTTATTTTTGTTTTCATTAACAACTTCTACTGAAACTGTAAATCCTTGTTGGAGGTTAGTAGTGTCACCTGTCAAATCAATTTTGTAATCATATGAAGCTGAACTATTTGATGAGTTGCTTGATTCAGAAGTTGCTGCATCAGCAGTTTGATTTGGGTAATTTGAAATGTATGAAATTGTACCAGTCCATTCTTGATCAGGATAAACTTTTGACTTAATCTTAACGTTTTGACCAGTCTTAATATTTGCCAAATCGTATTCTGTCAATGTTCCTTTTACCTGAAGTTGACCTTCTGTTGCCACGTGAACAAGCGTTTGACTATTTTTAGATGATGGGTCAATATCATTATTAACTTCAACAACTGTACCAGAAACATCACTTGTAATAATTGTTTCATTTAGTGCTTGTTGAGCTTTATTTACCTCAGCTTGAGCATCCGCATAGGAATCATTCAAATCTTGTAATTGCTGATTGTACTCAGCAGTTTGTTGAGCTGTTGGCTGAGAAGTAACTGTTGTTTCCTCACCAGTTTCTTCATCAGTACTAGTTGATGTTGTTGGCAGATTACCGTATTTTTCAAATAGTCAATTTGGCGTCCAACTTTATTAAGTCCACGAACAGCTGTATCGTAAGCTGCTTGTGCCGCAGTTGAGTCATATTGAACAAGTTGTTGACCTGTTGTGATTTGGTCTCCGACAGCTACAGTTGGTCTAGCTGAAGTACCTTTGCTACTATCAAAATACACATATTGCTCCTGAGAAGCTTTCACTTTCCCAGTTAGTAAAGTAGATGATGAAATTGTACCTTCTGTTACATTGACAGTGTTGTAAGATACTTCACTTTTTACTGATGATTTGGACTGTTGCCACATCATCAAACCCCCACCAGCAACCACAAAAATTGCTACTGCTGCTCCAATTGTAATCTTAGTCTTTTTTGACATACTTGACTTGCTTCTTCTAGACATTTTCTTCCTCGTTTTCTTTGTTGTATAATTGTATCACTAAGATAGAACAATTATACATTTTTGGTATTTTACTGTCAAGAATAAACCGAAGTTCATCTTTATAACCATTATAGTTGAATTCGTTAGCAAAAATTCTTACAAGTTTGTAAGTGAAAACAAAAAAAGCTGAGACATTAGTCTCAGCCTTTGATTTATATTAGATGGCTTGTGTTGTAAATCCTCGGCTTTCAAGGACACGAATCATAGCATCTACTGTATCAAGCGCGGTAAAGAGAGGAACACCGTGTTCAATAGCAGAGCTACGAATAATCGCGCCATCTTCGTCAAGTGTACGTTTTGTACCAACAGTATTTACAATAGCTTGTACTTTACCTGTACGAACAAGTGCAGGAATGTCATTGTCATCATCCTGACCAATCTTATCAATGATTGTTGAATCAAGACCATGTTCAGCAAAGAACTTAGCTGTTCCGTGTGTTGCAAAAATACTGTAGCCAATATTAGCAAATCGTTTTGCCAAGCCAAGAGCTTCTTCTTTTGTATCATCAGATACTGTGAAGACAACATTACCAAATGATGGCAAGTGAAGATATGAAGCTTCAAAAGCTTTGTAAAGTGCTTTTTCAAGTGTTTGATCTGATCCCATAACTTCACCAGTTGATTTCATTTCAGGACCTAGAAGGCTGTCAACCTTAGCAAGTTTTGTGAATGAGAAGACTGGCGCTTTGACATGCACGTAATCAGATTCTGGGTAAAGTCCATCTTCGTAACCAAGATCAGCAAGGCTTTGTCCAAGAATCAGTTTAGTTGCGACTTGTGCCATTGGAATGTTAGTCACTTTTGATAAGAATGGAACCGTACGACTAGCACGAGGGTTAACTTCGATAACATAAACTGTTTCATCTTTGATGACAAATTGAATATTCATCATACCGTAGCAATTCAAACCAATTGCCAAACGTTTTGTGTAGTCAGCAATTGTTTCTTGTACTTTCTTAGAAAGTGTCTGTGGTGGGTAAACTGCCATTGAGTCACCTGAGTGAACACCAGCACGTTCGATATGCTCCATAATACCTGGAATAAGCACATCTTTACCGTCTGAAATGGCATCCACTTCACACTCACGACCAACGATATATGAGTCGACAAGAACCGGATGGTCTGGACTTGCTTTAACGGCTGTGCGCATGTAAGAACGAAGGTCATCCTCGTTTTCTACAATTTCCATGGCACGTCCACCGAGAACGTAAGATGGACGAACCAAAACTGGGAAACCAATCTTGTGAGCAGCTTCAACTGCTTCTTCTTCGTTAGTAGCTGTTTGTCCAGGTGGTTGAGGAATATCCAATTCTTTCAAAGCTTGTTCAAAGAGGTCACGGTCTTCAGCACGGTCAAGATCAGCAACCTGAGTACCAAGAATTTTGACACCAGCTTTAGAAAGTGGCTCAGCCAAGTTGATAGCTGTTTGTCCACCGAATTGAACAATAACACCTTTTGGTTGTTCAAGTTCGATAACATTCATAACATCTTCAAATGTTAGTGGTTCAAAGTAAAGCTTATCAGAGATTGAGAAGTCAGTTGATACTGTTTCTGGATTTGAGTTCATGATAATAGCTTCATATCCTGCAGCTTGAATTGCTTTAACAGAGTGAACTGTTGCGTAGTCAAATTCGACACCTTGACCAATTCGGATTGGTCCAGAACCAAGTACGATAATTGATTCTTTATCTGATTTGATTGATTCATTTTCCCATTCATATGTTGAATAGAAGTATGGTGTTGCTGATTCGAACTCAGCAGCGCATGTATCAACATTTTATAAACTGGAATAATTTTATTTTCTGTACGAATGGTATGAACTTCTTCTGCTGTCATGTTCCAGAGTTCTGCAATCTTAAGGTCTGCAAATCCATTACGTTTTGCTTCTTTAAGAACGTCAACATCTCCGACATGACTCGCCAATTCTTGTTCAAGTTCAAAGATGTGGAGCAATTTATCAAGGAAGAAGAGATCAATTTTTGTTAGTTTTGATAATTCTTCAATAGTGTAGCCACGGCGAATTGCTTCAGAAAGGTAGAAGAGACGATTGTCTTGAGCACGAACAATCTTATTAACTAATTCATCATCAGTAACATTTGTGAGCTCTGGCATTTCATTATGATGAACACCAATTTCAAGCGAGCGACAAGCTTTAAGAAGTGATTCCTCAATATTACGACCAATAGCCATAACTTCACCTGTTGCTTTCATTTGTGTTCCTAGACGACGTTCACCATTTTCAAACTTATCAAATGGGAAACGAGGAATCTTAGCAACCACATAGTCAAGAGCTGGTTCAAACATAGCGTATGTCGTACCTGTAACTGGGTTTACCATTCATCAAGCGTTAAACCAACAGCAATCTTAGCAGCTAATTTTGCGATTGGGTAACCAGTAGCTTTTGAAGCAAGAGCTGATGAACGTGACACACGTGGATTTACTTCGATAACATAGTATTTAAAGCTATTTGGATCAAGGGCAAGTTGAACGTTACATCCACCTTCAATTTTAAGAGCGCGGATAATACTCAAACTTGCATCACGCAACATTTGATTTTCAATATCTGAAAGAGTTTGCGTTGGCGCAAAAACAATTGAGTCACCTGTGTGAATACCAACAGGGTCAAAGTTTTCCATGTTACAAACAACCAAAGCGTTGTCTGCAGCATCACGCATCACTTCGTATTCAATTTCTTTAAAACCTGCAATTGAACGTTCAATCAAACATTGTGTAACTGGTGACAATTTCAAACCGTTTTCAGCGATTTCACGGAGTTCATCTTCATTGTCACACATACCACCACCAGTACCACCAAGAGTAAAGGCTGGACGAACAATAACTGGATAACCAATTGAGTCAGCAAAAGCAACTGCTTCATCAACAGTATTTACAATTTCAGATTCAGGAATAGGTTGGTTCAAATCTTCCATCAATTGTTTAAATTGATCGCGGTCTTCAGCTTGGTCGATAGCTGATAATTTTGTACCTAGCAATTCAATTCCAAGTTCGTCAAGATTCCTGCTTTTGACAATTCCATTGCCATGTTAAGGCCAGTTTGTCCACCTAATGTTGGAAGAAGTGCATCTGGACGTTCTTTACGAAGAATTCTAGTTACAAATTCTGTTGTCAAAGGCTCAATGTAAACTTTATCAGCGATTTCTTTATCTGTCATGATTGTTGCAGGATTTGAGTTAACAAGAACAACGCTGTATCCTTCTTCTTTCAAAGCAAGACAAGCTTGTGTTCCTGCGTAGTCAAATTCAGCAGCCTGACCGATAATAATCGGACCAGAACCAATCACCATAATTTTTTTAATATCTGTACGTTTTGGCATTATTTTCTCCTATTTGTCAACTCTCTGATTGACTTTAAATATGTTAATGACCTTGCTATCAGTCATTTTGCAATTTACCGACAAGATTTTGATATCGAATGACTTTTTAACGATTTGCTTTTTCAGCTTGGAATGCATCAATCAATTCGATGAAATCATCAAAGAGATAACTTGCATCATGTGGCCCAGGCGCAGCGTCTGGGTGGAATTGAACTGAGAAAGCTGGAAAATCACGGTGACGAACACCTTCTACAGATTTATCATTGATTTCTTCGTGAGTTACCATAAGGCAATCTGGAAGAGTGTCGCGATCAACTGCATAACCGTGGTTTTGACTTGTAAAATCAATACGACCTGTTGCAATTTCGCGAACGGCATGATTAAATCCACGGTGACCGAATTTCATTTTATAGGTTTTAGCACCATTAGCAAGGCTAAATAATTGGTGTCCCATACAGATACCAAAAATCGGAATTTTTCCTTGTACGCCACGAATCATATCTAGAACTTCAGGAATATCTTCTGGGTTACCAGGACCATTTGATAGCATCATACCATCTGGATTAAGGTGAAGAATTTCTTCAGCTGAAATGTTATAAGGAACAACTGTTACATTACATTTACGTTTTGAAAATTCACGTAGGATAGAATGTTTCAATCCAAAATCAACCAAGACGATATTTTTACCAACACCTGGTGCTGGGTAAGCCGTTTTAGTTGACACTTGTTCTATGTTATTGGTTGGCAGCACTGTAGCTCGCAATTGATCTTGTAAATGCTCAATCGTATCACCAGCATTTGCAAGAGTCGCTTTCATTGTACCATGCTTACGAATGATTTTTGTAAGGGCCCGAGTATCAATTCCTGAGATTCCTGGAATATTTTTAGCCTTCAAGAACTCATCCAAAGTCATTTGATTACGCCAGTTATTGGCACGACGGGCGTTTTCAGATACGACAACACCTTTACAAGTTGGTGTAATTGATTCATAGTCATCACGGTTAATCCCATAGTTACCAACAAGTGGGTAAGTAAAAGTCAAAATTTGACCGTTGTAAGATTGGTCTGTAATTGATTCTTGGTAACCTGTCATACCAGTGTTAAAAACAATCTCACCAGTTACATCAAGGTCAGCTCCAAAAGCCTTCCCTTCAAAAATTGTTCCATCTTCTAAAATTAAAAGTCTTTTTGCCATTTTTATTCCTCTCGTTTGCTCTCACGGGAGCACTTTAACGTTTATTAGCAGACACTTCAAAATAATTGTTAAGCTTTACCGTTAAGTACAGCTTCTAGAATTGCCATGCGGACAAACACACCATTTTGCATTTGTCGAGCAATTCTTGATTTTGATGCTTCTACCAAGCGATCAGCAATTTCAACACCGCGATTAACTGGTGCTGGGTGCATGATGATGGCAGAAGGCTTCATTTTATCATATCGGTCATATGTAAGGCCGTATGTCTTGTGATAAGTTTCTTTTGAAAAACCACGTTCACTATCATGACGTTCGTGTTGGACTCGCAACATCATCATGACATCAACTTGATCAACAATCTCATCGATAGCCACGTATTTTCCATACACATCAAATTCACTTGAATACCATTGCTCTGGACCTGCAAAATACAACTCTGCTCCTAAACGTTTTAGGATTTGCATGTTAGATTTTGCAACACGTGAATGCGTAATGTCACCAACAATAGCCACTTTTAGATTTTCAAAACTACCAAACTCTTCATAAATCGTCATCAAGTCCAGCAAACACTGACTTGGGTGTTGACCAGAACCATCTCCACCATTAACGATTGCTGTTTGAATTGTTCTGCTATCAATTAATTCTTTGTAGTAATCTTCCATTGAGTGGCGAATCACACAAATATCAATTCCAAGAGAACTCATTGTCAAAATCGTGTCATACAAAGTTTCCCCTTTGTTGACTGAACTTGTTTTAGCATCAAATTCAATAACATCTAAACCAAGTTTTCTTTCTGCGACTTCGAAAGATTTGTGTGTACGTGTTGATGGTTCAAAGAATAGATTAGCTGCAAAATATTGTCTATCCAAACTAAAGTCAGCTTCATTGTTCTTAAACGCAATTCCGCGTTTAATCAAGCTTAGCACTTCTTCATTTGATAAAGTTTCCATTGTTACCAAATGCTTTAGTGAAACAACGCCATCTGTAATTGCCATTTTTTTAGTCCTTTTCTGGAAGAATTTGATACAAGATAATACCTAGAAGTGTTGAGAAAGCAACACCTGTAATTTGCAAACCAGCAACTTGTAATGTCAAACCACCGATACCAGACACTAAGATAACACTTGCAATCAAAAGATTTTTCTTATTATCGAAATCAATTTTATTTTCAACTAAAATTTTAAGACCACTTGATGCGATAACGCCAAAGAGGGCAATTGAAATACCACCGATAACTGGTGTTGGAATTGATGAAAGAAGAGCTGAGATTTTTCCGATAAAGCTCATCACTATAGCAATTACTGCTGCTCCAGCAATAACATATACTGAGTAGATTTTGTTAAGGGCCATAACACCAATATTTTCACCATATGATGTTACCGGTGGGGCACCGAAGAAACCTGCAATGATTTGTGCTAAACCATCACCTGTAAGCGTACGGTCAAGACCCGGATCTTTAAAGAAATCACGTCCTGTTAAGCTGTTAAGAACCATTACGTGACCAAAGTGTTCAGTCATTGTTACAAAAGCAATTGGAGCCATTGTCAAAATAGCACTTGGGTAAAGTTTGAAATGATAATCAACAAAGAGAATATCAAAACTTGGAACTTGGAACCAAGCTGATTTTGCCACACCTGACAAATCAACAATACTTTGACCAGTCACCGCACCAACTACCAATGCAAAAATGTAACCAACAATCAATCCAAGCAAGATTGGAATAACACCGACAATCTTTTTACCGTACATGTTAAAGAGAATAACCGCAAGAAGAGTTACCATCCCAACTAAAAGGTAAGTAAAATTATATTGGCCGTCTTTCAGCATCACATCGTTAACAGCTGTTGTTGCAAGACTAAGACCGATAACGATGATGATTGGACCAACCACGATTGGTGGAAGGACTTTATCAATCCATGCGTTTCCAGCGAATTTTACAATTAAGGCAACGATTAAGTAAACCAAACCACCTGCGATAGCCCCCTGCGCTACCGCTGCAATCCCGTCAGTCTTCATTAACATTTGCATAGTTGCAATGTAAGCAAAACTTGAACCATGTAAGCTGGGATTTTATATTTGGTTACTGTCAAATGTGCTAAAGTACCTAAACCACTTGAAAATAGAGCAATCGCTGGATCAATACCAACTAAGATTGGTACCAAAACATGTTGAGCCAAACATTGCAAACAAATGTTGAATGATAATCCAAACAGCATTCCTGGTTTTGGCATATCATGCACATCATATCTTACGTTTTCCACTTTTTATCATCCTCCTCAATTCTAATACTGCTTAGCTTGGATCTACAATGCTAACGCGATCTTTGCCATCTACTTCGATCACTTCAACAATGATTTCCTCGATAGCACTTGTTGGAATGTTTTTACCAACATAATCAGCACGAATTGGGAGTTCACGGTGTCCACGGTCAACAAGAACAGCAAGGCTAACACGAGCTGGACGACCAAGACTTACTAAGTTATCAATAGCCGCACGAATTGTACGTCCTGTATAAAGCACATCGTCAACCAAGATAACATCTTTACCAGTAATATCAACTGGCATATCTGTTGTATCTTCTTCGACTTTCATATCATCACGGAAAGGTTTTGTATCAAGTTCACCAAGCGGAATATCAATACCTTCCAATTGTTTCAAGCGATCTTGAATACGACGAGCAATGAAGACACCACGTGTCTTAATCCCTGCAAGGACAATGTTGTCAAGATTTTTATTTCGCTCAATAATCTCATAAGTGATACGTGTAATTGCACGTTTCATTGTTACGTCATCAACAATTTCTTTTGTTTTCATAAACAAACCTCTCTTAATATACAAAAAATCTCCTCGTTACCAAGGAGATTCCACAAAATATAGGTACAACTATACCAGCTGCACGCTTCTTTTACCGTTCTCTCCTTGCCTGCCTCACGGGACAGTATTAAAGGATAATATTTACTCTTATATAATACCAAATTGTTCATCATTTGACAAGGGATTTACGATTTTCAGCAAAAAAATATCTCATGATTTTTCACAAAAACGAATAAAAAAGCAGGACTTTCCAAAAGGTTCATCACTGCAATTTTTATCATATGTTTTAAGCTTTTCCGCTTCGCAATTTTTCAAGTGTTTCTTTAAAAATTGCTGGCACTTCAGCTGTGAAAGTCATTGTTTCACCTGTTTTTGGATGTGTAAAGCCAAGTGTTTGAGCATGCAAGAATTGACCATTACCTTTCAATGTCTTACGTGGTCCGTATAATGGGTCTCCTGCAACTGGGTGTCCAATATAAGCCATGTGCACACGGATTTGGTGAGTTCGACCTGTTTCAAGTGTCAATTCAACCAAAGTATAGTTTCCAAAACGTTCTAAAACTTTGAAATGCGTCACAGCTGGTTTTCCTTTAGCAGTGACAGCTTGTTTTTTACGATCCTTATCAGAACGTCCAATTGGTGCTTCAATGACACCGCGGTCATTCGGAATATTACCATGTACAATGGCCACATACTTACGAAGGGATTTTTTATCCTTCAACTCAGCAGCAAGTGCATTGTGGGCAGTATCATTTTTGGCAATCATCAAAAGCCTGATGTGTCTTTATCGATTCGGTGAACAATCCCTGGTCGAATCACACCGTTGATAGAAGACAAATCTTTAATATGATACATCAAAGCATTAACCAAAGTACCTGACGTGTGACCGACAGATGGATGAACAACCATACCTTGCGGTTTGTAAACCACTGCAACGTCTTCATCTTCATAGACGATATCAAGTGGAATATTTTCTGCTGTGTATTCTAATACCTCTTCTTCAGGCACTTCATAAGTTACAACGTCACCAACTTTGACAGCATATTTTGCTTTAACAGCTTTGCCATTTACCAAAACAGTGCCTTTTTTAATTTCATCATTAGCTTGCTACGTGATAAATCTGTTAAGTCTGCTAACGCCTTATCTAAACGAGCGCCAGCTTCTTTAATGATTAATTCCATTTTCCTCCTCTTTCCATAGGGCGATAAATAAAATCACTACCCCAACTGTTAAATACGAATCCGCCACATTAAAAATAGCAAAATTCATAAAATCCAAATGAACCATATCAACAACGTAACCAAGTCGCAAACGGTCGATAAAATTACCGATACCTCCTGAAATAATCAACAATAGTCCAAACAAGAACCAAAAATTGCCATTGATATTTTTAATAAAATAATAGCAAGCTGCTCCGACAACAGCAAGTGTAATCACCGTAAAGAACCACTGCTGATTCTGCAAAATAGAGAAAGCTGCGCCATAATTACGTAAATAAGTTAAGCTAAAAATACCTGGCACACATTTGCGAATAGCATTTAAAGGAATATGATTGACAATCCATTGCTTGCTTAATTGATCCAACAAAATCAAAATCACAGCAGCTAATGGACCATAAAGTTTTCTATAGTTTTTCATTTGGTCACCTTTGGACTGAATTTTTCAAAATAATCTTTCATGACAGCGATGAATTTCAAAGCACAAGCCGATAAATTTTTATCACGACGTTTGATATAAACCATTTTATTATCTAACTTATCTTCAAGTGGAATAACAGTAATACCATTAAAACTACGGCTATCTAAGAAACCAGAGCCAGTCGCGTAAGCATCTGTACGCTCTAAAATGCCATTTAAGGTAGCGCGGTCGGTCACATTAAAAACATACGGGCTATCACTGGTATCAACAAAATTCTCAGAATAATAAAGGTACTCATCCTTTTCCTGAGTAAATCGAACTGTTGGCGAATCTTTCAAGTCATCCATCACAAGACTTTTCTTTTGTGCCAAAGGGTGAGTCTTAGCCAGATAAATATGAGTCTTAAAAGGGATTAACTCGACAAATTCCAAGCCTAATTTTTCCATACGTTGCAAAAGCCCTTTGCGATTTTGATTATTTAAATAAATAATCCCAATCTCACTATCACCTTGAGCCACCTCATCAAAAATTTGAATAGTTGTTGACTCAAAAATTCGAAAATCCTTATGCTCAGGATGCGCCTTAGAAAAGGTTGTTATCAAAGGCGGTAAAAAATCATAGTGTTGACTAGCAATAGAAAACTCATCTGAGTCTGCGGCCGATTGGGAAAATTGCTTTTCAAACGAGTCAAAACTCTTAACACTTCCAATGCTTTTTCATAAAAGGTCATTCCATGACTCGTTAAAACAGCACCTGTCGTTGTACGTGTAAAAATTTGAAACCCTAATTCACCTTCAAGGTCCTTAATAGCTACTGACAAACTTGGCTGACTGACAAAAAGCTTAGAAGCCGCTTCACGAAAGGTCCCACTGTTTGCAATAGCTACAACATATCGTAGTTGTTGTATGTTCACTGTCAATCATTCTTTCTAAAAAATCAATTATCCTTATTATAACAAAATATAACTAATGGCGCTATATAAAGCAAAAGTGACCGACTAACCATTTTGTATTTCAAAAAGGAACAAAAAAAGCCTGCACGAAGCAGACTTTTCTGTTAAATTATTTTGCGATTGGATAAACTGATACTTGACGTTTATCGCGACCTTTACGTTCGAAACGAACAACACCTTCAACTTTAGCGAAAAGTGTATCGTCACCACCGCGACCTACGTTCACACCTGGATAGATATGAGTACCGCGTTGACGGTAAAGGATTGATCCACCTGAAACAGTTTGACCGTCAGCTGCTTTAGCACCAAGACGTTTTGCTTCAGAATCACGACCATTTGATGTAGAACCTCCACCTTTTTTGTGGGCGAAAAGTTGCAAGTTAGCAAGATTCATTTTTAACATATGTAGTGTCCTCTTTTCAAATTAGTTTGCAATGACCTTAACCGACACAAATTCTTTCGAATTCTCAGCCAAATTTGTCATTCCTAAAAGAAAGCTTTCAAATAAAAGTTGAACTTTCTCATCTGTCTTTTTAGTCATATGAGAGATATCAATCTTCATATAACCACCATCAATCTCATTGACAGCAAAATCAGCATTGCATTCTGCCAAAACTTCTAACGAATTAACAAAGTTAATCGATAAAGTTGAAACAGCTGCACATACGATATCAAAGCCATATTCACCACTGCCAGCATGACCAGTCAGTTCAACACTTTCTAAGTTGCCTTTGTGACGAATAAAAGTTGCTTGAATCATGAGAATGCTAAATTAAGCGTTGATAGCGTTAATAACAACTTTAGTGTAAGGTTGACGGTGACCTTGTTTACGGTGTGAACCTTTTTTAGGTTTGTATTTGAAAGTAACAACTTTCTTTTGTTTTCCTTGTTTTTCAACAGTACCAACAACAGAAGCTCCTTCAACAACTGGTGTACCAACAACAGTTGTTTCACCACCAACAAGAACAACTTCGTTAAATGTTACTTCTGAACCAGCTTCAACATCAAGTTTTTCAACATAGATAGCCTGACCTACTTCAACTTTAACTTGTTTTCCACCAGTTTTGATGATTGCATATGTGCTCATCGTGCACCTCCTATAAAATTTTGTTGCAGATTTTTCTGCTTGTGAAGACTCGCCTAAATCGTGAACCTCGAGAGTTTCTTACAAACGATTTTCGTGCGGTTGCACAGGATGTGCATTTAGTCAACGTTCATATTTTATCATGTTAGGCTAATTAAAGCAAGAAATATACTGGCTTTTTTTAATGATAGTGCGTTTTCATTTTTTATTTTTGTCAAAGGATACTTCACTAATCCCAAAACAGCTTTTTTAGTCAATTTTTCGATAGTATCAATAGCAATCTGCTTTGTATTTGCCATCATTTGATAAGTCTCACTACCTTCGTGGTAATAATAGGCTGTAATGTGAAAACCATTTTTCTCATAAAACGCACGCGCTTCAAGCGTTGATCAAAATTATCAGCTTTTTCATTCATGGGCTCAATTGCCAAAACAACTGGACGATTCCCAGCTAAATCTTTAACATCTTGCAAAATAGCTGAGCCATAACCACGAGACGAATGTTAGGGTTAACAGCTAAGAAAAATAAATAAACCACAGCTTCATTTTGTAAAATGTAAGCCAAACCGACAAAATCGTCGCCATCATAATAAGCATAAAAATCTGCCAAGTCACGATAACTCGTCAATAGCAACGGCAAATACGGTGCACGTTCAACAGCTGGAAAAGCTGATAGGTATAAGTTTTTGACATCATGGGAACTTTTTGAAAAAAGTTTAACCTCTTGACGTTTTAATTCCATTGTAAATTCACCAATTCATTCATTTCTTGATAGGCGGTATCGACTTTCTCTTGCATACTAGCATCGAGTTTGTCACGATATTTACCACCTTTGATAAAGTCTTCTAAAATAAGCGTACGATAGTCTGAAAGAACAAAGCCTTCTGACCCTGTCATGCCCTTGCTCCATACCCAAACCATTGTTGGGTGAGCTGCGACAGTTTTAATTTTTGTTTTATGATTTTTCTTTTCAAATGTTACATCCATCAAAAGTCCACGTTCTGTCCAAATATCGTCTACCGTTTCTAAACGTTGGTTAGAGATAAAATTTCCCATTGAATAGATAATAAATTTCTTTTCACCATCTTTTTCAACCGTTTCTGATGGCTCCACAACGTGTGGGTGTCCACCAAAGATAACATCTGCACCCCAATCAACCATCTTGTGATAAAGGGTTACTTGCTCTTGAGTTGGTTCTCGTTGGTACTCCACTCCCATTTGTGGCATGACAATTGTTACATCAGCTTTCTTTTCAGCTTCCTGAATTTCAGCCTTCATTTTGTCTTCATTTAAATCAGACATGTGTTTTTCGTAGTCTTCATCTGATAAATTAGCTTCTAGACCATTGTAAGCATAAGAGTAACCTAAAATAGCAATTTTAATACCATTAACATTTTTAATTAAAATATCTTCTTTGTCACGATCTTTTTTGTAAACGCCAATGCTAGGCATTCCTAATTTATCAAAGGTTTTAACGGTGTTAAGTGCTCCTGAAAGACCAGAATCAAGGATATGGTTGTGAGCTAAATCGACAACATCATAACCTGTGTCTTTCATGGCGTCAGCAATTTCACTTGGTGCGTTAAACAAAGGATAGCCAGCTAACGGATAATCTGGACTGATTGTTCCCTCGTAGTCACCAATTGCCAAATCTGCACTTGAAATCCAGTCTTTGGCATACTCAAAGAAAGGTTTAAAATCATAAGTTCCATCAGCCTGCTCAGCACTGCCATAAAGACCATTATGGATAAGAATATCTCCATTTGCCATGACACGCGCTGTTTTGACTTTACTTGACTGAGCTTTTGATTGCTGAGTCTTGTCACTTGGACTAGCCTTCCCAAATAGTAAGCCATAAAATGCTGCACCTAATAAGCTAAGCAAAATAAATGCCAAGCAAGCCAACGTTGTCTTTTTATAAATTATCCTATCTAACATCCTTAATCACACCTCCATGCAACTATTATAACACTTTATGATTAGGCTTTCAGGATTTAACTGGCAAGAAAAAAACTGCCCTAAAGGCAGTTTCTATCTATTATAGTAAGTCATCGATTAAGTTATCGACTTCATCATGTTCTGCTTGTGGTGTGATTGTTGTCACTTTAATTCCTGCCACAGCACGTTCAACAAGTCCTTCAACATCCATGCGTTTTTCGTATTGTTCAACATTTTTGATTTTTGGATTTGTTTTTGGACGATCTGGCGCAAAGATAGTACAGCAATCTTCAAATGGTTGAATTGAAATATCGAAAGTATCAATTCTTTGAGCGATATCAATGATTTCCAATTTATCCATTGTGACAACTGGACGAATAATTGGTGTTGCTGTTACAGCATTAATGGCACGCATACTTTCAAGTGTTTGACTTGCCACTTGTCCAAGACTTTCACCGTTAATGATAACCAAGCCATTACGTTCTTCACGAATACGGTCAGTAATACGCATCATGAAACGACGTGTCAATGTCATCAAGTAAGCTTCTGGCGCTTTTTCCTTGATTTCTTCTTGGATTTCTGTAAATGGTACTTCGATGAAGTCAATGTTTCCACCAAATTTTGTCAATTTACGAGTTAAGTCTTGAGCTTTCTTAAGAGCACCTGGGCTAGTATATGGTGGGCTAGCAAAGTGAACAGCTTCAATATCAACCCCACGTTTAAGAGCAAGGTAACCTGCAACAGGTGAGTCAATACCACCTGATAGCATTAGCATTCCGCGACCAGCTGTTCCAACAGGAAGACCACCAGCACCTTTGATATTTTCATATGAAAGGTAAGCAGCTTCTTCACGGATTTCAACTTTAAGATTGACATCTGGCCCTTTCATTTGCGCTTGAATGTTAGGCAAAACTTCAAAGACAGCTGAACCAAGGTATTGATTCAATTCACGGCTATCCATTTCAAAATTGTGATCACTTCGTTTACTTGTGATTTTAAATGTCAAACCTTCATGGTAAACGTCAGTCATCACATCTTGAACAGCTTTTTTAATGGTCTCTAGATTTTTTTCAACCTTGTATGATGGTGATAATGCTTGAATCCCAAAAATTTGTTTTAATGACTCCGCAACGGGAACGTAATCTGTACCATTTAAGAAAATGTGTGCGCGGTCGCGGTCAACCACAACACGGACATCTGGATAAATTGAAAGAACGTGTTTCATATTACGTTTCAATTTATTGATGAAACGCATGCGGTTCTTTCCTTTAGTTGATAATTCGCCGTAGCGAACCATAATTTCTGAGTATTGCATAGTTTTCTAAAGAGAAAATCTCTTTATCCTTTCTTATTAATTATCTTACTTTTTGTTGTTTTTTCGTAGACTTGTTTGAAAATTGTTAGGAATTGTTCAATTTGTCCCATGTCATTGTCATCATCGAGACTAATGCGAACAGCTGACTGCGCTAGTTTTGTAGGAACTCCCATGGCAATCAATGTTCCGGCAGGTTTTCCTGCTTTTGATGAACAAGCTGATGTTGTTGAAATATAAATTTCATGTTCTTCAAAGGCATGAACTACCACTTCTCCACGAACACCTTTGATACCAAACGTTAAGATATTTGGAGCAAAAGTATCATCTTTACCAGAGAAAATAAGGATATCTTTGTGCTTAGCTAATTCGTCATAAATGATTTCTTTCATTGTGGCGATTTTTGGAAGGGCGTAAGCTTCTTTGTCAGTAACCAAGCGAAGAGCTTTCGCTGTCGCAGCAATACCTGCAACATTTTCAGTAGTTGAACGAAGGTCACCTTCTTGCCCACCACCAGCTAGCAATGGATTTAATTTTTTACCTTCTTTTTTATAGATAAAACCGACACCACGCACACTGTGGAATTTGTGACCTGAAAAACTTGCAAAATCAACACGCTCTGTCAAATAATCAGCTGCTGGAATTTTACCAATAGCTTGAACAGCATCCACGTGGAATGAAATTCCTGGTTTATCAGCTAGTAATTTTGAGATAGCTTTAATTGGCTGAATAGAGCCGATTTCATTGTTAACAGCCATGATTGACACAAGTGTTGTGTCTGGGCGCAAAAGCTCTGCTAATTTATCAACATAAACAAAACCTTTTTCATCAACTGGCGCATAAGATACTTCAAAACCGTGTTCACCAAGCCATTTTGCAGATTCTTTTACGGCTGGGTGTTCGATATCTGATACGATGATGTGTTTTCCGTAGCGTTCTTTTTCAAATGCGACACCTTTAAGAACCCAGTTATCTCCTTCAGTACCACCAGAAGTGAAAATAATTTCATCACTCTTAACGCCAAGCAAGCCAGCGATTTGCTTGCGACTCGCCTCTAGGATACGACTAGCTTTTGTTCCTAGATTATGCAAACTTGATGGATTTCCATAAATTTTACTTGCACTTCCTGATAAGTACGTAAAACTTCAGGATAGGGAATAGTTGTGGCAGAGTTATCAAAGTAAATCATTTTTTCTTCCTTCACAAAAAAATCAATACTACCATTATAACACAGTCTCTCATAAGTGTGAAAGCTTTAATCTCAAGTTTTTTAAGCCTATTTTTAAGAAAAAGCCCTAAAATATTTCTTAAAAGAGTCCCATCTCTTACTGGACATTTAAAATGAAAAAACTATAATAGAATCATACGCGAAAAAGGAGTTAAAAATGTCTCAACATTATTCTAGACGTCAAAAATCATCAAAAAAAGATAAAGAACAAGCCCCATCAAAGCACATTAAAAAAGGTTTTTCAGCCCTTCAAAAAACAATTGCTCTTATCGGTTCTATCCTCAGTATTATCGTAGCAAGTATCACTATCAATAACGCCTTAAAAGGCTCATCAAGTCAAAAGCCAACTGATAAATCGACAACAACTGTTGTGATTAAAGAAGGTAACAAAGGCAACAACAGTAAAACTGATACTTCTGCATCAACTACATATTCAAGTTCAGCTGCTAACAATAGTGTTTACAATGATGACGCTAATAGCAACAATGCATCTTATGACTCTAGCTCAGATTCTACAACTTATAGTTCAAGTGCTGATACAACACAAGACAACACTCAAACAAGTTCACAAGCAACATCTGATACTACTGCAGGAAGTACTACTGAAACATCTGATACTACTGCAGGAAGTGCTACTGAAACAAATCAATAAAATCAAAGAGGAATGGGACGATAAAATTCCTTATCATCCCACCTCTTTTTTACTAGGTAAAATAAACTCATGACTTATATTGAAACGCTAAATTGGATTCACTCTCACAAAGCTAATGGTCGCCGACCAAGTTTAGAGCGCATGCGCTATCTCCTTAACTTACTTGATAACCCACAAGATAAATTTCCAGCTGTTCATGTTGTGGGAACGAATGGCAAAGGTTCGACAACTAGTTTTCTCCAACATATCTTAACGGCATCAAGTTATAAAACAGGTACCTTCACATCTCCTTTTATTACGCGCTTTAATGAGCGTATCGCTATCGATGGCAAAGAAATTTCTGATAGCAATCTGGTTAAAACAGCACAGGCAATTAAACCTATCGTAGATAGTAATGTTTTTCAAGAAAAAGTTGGTAAGGTAACTGAGTTCGAACTCGTTACAGCCCTTATGTTCTGTTACTTTGCAACTATCAATCCTGTCGACGTTGCCGTTATTGAAGCTGGTATTGGAGGTACTTTTGACTCAACCAATGTCTTTACAGCAAAAGCAGTTATTTGCCCATCAATCAGTATCGACCATCAAGAAACACTTGGCAAAACTCTCACTGAAATTGCTGGTCATAAAGCTGGTGTTTTAAATCCTCACATTCCTTTTATTTTTGGAGAAATGACACCAGAGGTCCAAAAAGTATTTCATCAAAAAGCTAAAGAGCTTGATTGTCCAACATATGAACTAGATAAAGAATTCTCAATCAGAGAAAATGATAAAAATTTTGATTTTCATTATCAATATATGACCATTTCAAACATCACTTTATCAATGTTAGGTCATCATCAACGAACTAATGCCTCATTAGCTGCTATGACTGCTATCATTCTTAAATCGCATTTCAAAAATATTACTAAAACAACTATCAAAAATAGCTTAGAAAACACTGTTTGGGCTGGACGGTGTGAGCTAATACGACCAAACCTTATGTTAGATGGTGCACATAACGAAGATTCGGTTGCAAAATTAGTCGATGTGCTAAAAAAAGACTTTTCAAATCGCAACATTCACATCCTCTTTGCAGGCTTAAGGCGTAAGCCTTTGACAAAAATGCTCGAAGAACTATCCGCATTTGACTTAGCAGTGACAAGTTTTAATTTCTATCAACACAGCATTTGCTAGATTATCCTGAAAATACAAAAAGTTGAACTGATTAAACAAAGTACGTAGGTCTTG
>ENA-OQIG01000516-OQIG01000516.1-human-gut-metagenome-genome-assembly--contig:-NODE-516-length-22109-cov-3.427350_pt1 | contig 22109 bp, 37 predicted proteins | sample MGYA00242576_ERZ504741 | MGnify/ENA primary metagenome ERZ504741 (study PRJEB26092, sample SAMD00036436) | human gut metagenome | host: Homo sapiens | study: EMG produced TPA metagenomics assembly of... | reverse complement strand
AAAAAGAAATAAAAGTAAATAAAGAAGAGATGGCAGTTGCAGCAGAAGCAGCACCATGTTTACTCCGGATTCTTTTGAGATGATCTGTGTAAATACCCTGATCCATTCCTGTCTGGAAGGATTCCCAGGATCCAGAGTTCCGGTAACGGATGAAGAAAAATCCCAGTGGTGTGTCCACATTGAAAGGATGCTCCGTATTGACCATAGGACACCAGAACAGATCCGTGCAGCATTAGAGTATGCAGTTACCAACCAGTTCTGGAAAGCGAATATCCGGAGTACCAAGAAGTTTCGGGAAAAGTTTGAAACTCTTTATATGCAGTCGCAGTCAGGAAGGACAGCGGCAAGATCAGTTGATGATAAGGCAGAACGGCTCAGGAGGTGGGCGGAGAATGGATAAAAGGGAGTTTGCAACACTGGCAGCTACTATGGAAGAGTATTATGGCAGGAACCAGATCACAAAGAGCGCGGCATCTATGGATATCTGGTATGAACTGATCGGGGATATTCCCTATGAGCAGTGCAAGAACGCAGTAAGGCAGTTGATGGCTACGAGTAATTTCTTCCCTTCGGCAGCTGAGATCCGCAGGCTTTGTACCCAGATGGAGTATCCGGAAGTCTTAAGTACAGATGATGCCTGGGGAATGGTTTTGAAAGCAGTAAGGGCTTATGGGTACATGCAGGAAACAGCAGCCCTGGAAAGCCTGCCGGAACCATGCAGGACAGTGGTAAAGAACATTGGATGGCAGAATATCTGCAGAAGTGAAAACATCATGGCAGAGCGTGCGTTCTTCCGTGACTCATATGGTCCTAAGATCCAGGAGATGAAGCGAGTAGAAGCGCTTCCGCCTGGGATCCGGCAGGAGAACAGACAGAGATTAGATGATAAGATCAGGATGGCAGCGGACAGGCTGCAGTTAGGTGGCGGTACAGATGGAGAAGAGGGAAGAAATGCAGGCGGCAGAACTGGCAAGGCATAGAGTGGACTATGGAGCCGGCGGGTATTATGCAAAGATCATGGACAAGGAGCAGATCATAGCCAGGAGAGCCTATATGAGGAGCATCTTACGTGTGAGCTTCTTCTGGTGCACGATGAGTAACGCACAGTTGGATAATATGAGGCTGTGCAAGGCAGGAGATGACTTTATCGTGGAAGATACGGATAACCGGGAGTTTATCCTGCGGATCGACCGCAGATAGAAAGGGGGAAAGGAAAATGGAAGAGAATGTAACAGTCCCGGAAACTCCGGAAGTGGTAAAACATACAGACGCGGAGTGGTACCGGGATGTATCCCTGGAAGATGCAGAGGTATTTATCCGGTCCAACCTGCAGTCAGCCGTACGCAGTGTGATCGCAACGGGATTTTACCTGAAGCATATCAGGGACAATGAACTGTACCTGGAAGCAGGATATAAGAACATCAATGAGTATGCCATGGACAGGTTTGGTCTCAGTGCCTCTGCCACATCCAGATACATTACCAGGAACACAAGGTTTTCCAGGGGCGGTAACAGTCCGCTCATAGATGATAGGTTTAAGGACTTCAGCAAGAGTCAGCTTCAGGAGATGCTTGGCATGAGTGATGAGCAGCTGGAGCAGATCACACCGGATATGACCGTCCGGGAAATCCGGAGCATGGCAAGACCGAAGGAAATACCTTACATAGAGATACCAGGGCAGACAGAGTTAAAAGATATACCTGGTGTTATGCCGGAAGAGAGGACGGAAAGCTTTGAAACATCAACTGCGGATCTGTTTGGTATGGAAGAGGATGAGCCCAAAGCTGTTGAAAGTGTGGCTCAGCCGGCAGTAGGTAAGCCGATCAGTCAGGAAATATCGATTACGGAGCTGGTGGAAGAGGAAGATGCGGAGATTGCGACATCGCAAATACTTCCGGAAGAAATTGCTACCAGTGAGCAACCAGAGAAGCATTACCCGGAAAACCTTGCAGAATGGGTTGAATATGAAGAGAAAATCGATGAAAGCTATAATTTCGGAGATCTTCCGGCTGCAAAAGAAGCTTTACTGAAACGTTTAGCAATGTTGCTTGTAAAACGAAGATTTACATATTTGTTTGGTGATGCTGAACGCATATCAGTAGAAAATGTAAGACGAAATCTGATAGAAGTTCAGAAAACGGAGGCTCTGGATCTTGGAGAAGAAATAGAGGCAGCAGCTTGCGCAGGCTCATTGAGTTTTATCGAGATACAGAAGATCTTGGTATATGCACTTATGAGCGGTTTACAACTCAGGTTAAGAAATGCATGGATAAAGAGATTGAAAAGAGAATTGCCAGTGCAGATGATGCTGACAAGGATTGGGAAAAGGCAGAGGAGAACAGCTTGCAGCCTATAGAGTATGACCTTCCAACCCTGAAAAACATGATCCAAAGCGATGAGGAAGCATTGGAGCAGATGCGGATATTGGATCCGAGATCAGCCATACACATATGCCAAGTATTTTATGCGCATCCAGGCGCTTAAGTTACTAATGCAGACGCATGAACAGCAGGAGAGTTTATAGAAAAGGGAAAGCTAATGGATAAGATTGTAAAAACATTATATGCATGGATAATGCTTGCTTTAATTTGGATGGGACTAGAATTGTTGCTATATGGCGAGGTTCAGCATAGAACAGTGGACGATATTATGTGGTTTCTGTTTTTACCGTTCATTTATATGGCGGTAAATTAAGATTTGGAGGATAAAATGACACAAGAAGAAAAATATAAACTGGCATTATTTGCGGTAATTCGTAATAGTTCAGTAATGCCGCAGGGCATCAAACTCGGAAAAACTATGCACGAAATAAACACAATGACCATTGCAGTAATGGCAAATATTATGGAGTCATGTGATTTTGAAAAGTTGAAAGCAGCATATGAAGCTGGGAAAAACTGGAATTGAGAGAGGCCAGCCATGTGGAAACGAATAAACCCAATGTGGAGTATGTGATAGCCACCATGCGTAAGAAGGGAGAGGATACAATGGGATTAGTAAAGTCAGACGCCCAGAGAAAAGCCAACCAGTTGTTAAGGCATAGTGCCATAGCTGCAGCTGACAAGGATATGATCACTGGGCCGAAGCCTACAACCTGGTCAGCAAGGATGCCGGCCTATGTGGGGACAAGCCTCTGCCGGATCCGAAACTACGAGGAGGTGATACCATTGGCGAAGATAAAGATAACCAGGAAACTTCTGAGCAGTTACCGGAAGCTTAAGAAAGAGATCGTAGTCCTGGAATTGGAACTGGTAGAAATGATGGAAGGGGATAACGGGATCGGCATCAGTGTTGTTATGGACTACCGCAAAGGCTATCCACAACCGAAAGCGGTTCCTGGTTTTGACTGGAAGCTGCATGATCGCCGTCAGAGGATCCTGGATAACAAGAAAGCAAGGTGCAAGGCCGTAGAAGACTGGATAAGATCCATAGAAGATGGTCAGGCACGGTATGTGTTTCGGATGTTCTACATAGAGGGAATGACGTGGGATAGGATCGCTGCAAAGATTGGATATAGCAACAGTCCGGACTATCCAAGGCTCTATATAAGAGATAAGTACTTAAAAGAGCATAATATTTTGTAAAAATATCGTTTATATCGCTTGTATCGTAATACAATAGAGTGGAAGCCAAAGGCATACAGCCAACGGCTTACGTCAAACCCCACTAGGCAGCAGGTGAAAGCTTGTTGCCTCCCCCTTGGAACGTAGCTCAGTTGGTAAGAGCAGCTGGCTTTTAACCAGTGTGTCGAAGGTTCGAGTCCTTCCGTTCCGATGATTTTAGTTGCTATCAGTATTTCCTTCTCCTTTTTGAAAGCGCCTGTCGTGAGATAGGTGCTTTTCTTTTGTCGAATTTGAGGTATGATAAAAGAAAAGAGGGGGTAAAGTATGAGGTTATTAGAGAGACGAAAAGATGAAACGAAGATAACAGATTACAAAGTACGAGCCATCGGTGCCTATGAAGAGGCACTTCAATATTTGGATGCCGCAGAAAAAATGGATTCAAAACGCTGTGAATTACATTTGCTTAGTCCGACGATTACGATGGGTGTGTTTGCGTGTGAGTTGTTTAGCAAGTCAATTGCATATGCGTGTAGCCAGCAAAGTGAAATACGTGGGCATAAATTAAAAACCGATATTTATAAGATGTTTTCGGAAGAAACGAGAAATAATCTTAAAAATAGTGTATATGATAAACAGCATTTCGAAGAATATGTGTCCGACATAGAAGAGCTGTTTGAAGTTTGGAGATACAATTTTGAATATGAGAAGAAGACATCTCATTATTCGTTCGTACTTGAGTATGCAAGAGCGTTAAAGACAGAATGTGAGAGAATTTTACTAGAAAAAGAATTGTTACCAATTAATGCTTGACATTTTCGATGCAGAGGAGCCACCCAGCGTGGCTCCTTTTCTATACCCAAAAACAAACACGAATGAGAGGTGGTGGTGCATGGCCAGAGCGCCAGATGCCAGAATGGAACAGGCCAGAGATCTGTTCCTGGAAGGTAAGAAGCTGATTGAAATTTCAGATCTTCTGAAAATCCCGGAGGGGACGATCCGAAGCTGGAAGAATAGATATGACTGGGATAATGCAACGTTGCAAAAGAAGAAACGCAACGTTGCGAAAAAGAAAGGCGGCCAGCCGGGAAATAAGAATGCTGCCGGAAACAAGGGCGGTGCTGCTCCAGAAAAAAATAAGAATGCAGTTACTACGGGAGAGTTTGAGACTCTCCTTTTTGATTGCCTGGATCCGGAGGAACAACGCCTGGCGCAGGCAGTACCTGCAGACAAGCAGACACTTCTCATGCAGGAGATACAGCTGCTGACAGTTAGAGAGCGCCGGATGCTTAAGCGGATCGAGCTGTTGCGTAACGCAGCAGATGAAGAGAATAAGCTTGCTGCCGGTGAGACTGGCATGACTGCAGTAGGCCACAAGAAAGGTCTTGAAAAGGACAAGGAGACGGACCTTTTTGAATATCGTGGGAAGCTGGGGCAGATCCAGAACATTGAGGATGCGCTGACCCGTGTACAGGCCAGAAAGCAGGCCGCCATTGATGCGCTACACAGGTATGGTGTGGATGATGCCAGATTAGAGCTTGAAACCATGAAGGTTGATCTGGCTGCATTGAAGCTTGGCGCCCAGGAGCAGGAAGTTGAAAATGATGGTTTTCTGGAAGCTTTGAATACCGAAGCACAGGGGCTGTGGGAGGATGCGGATGAAGATTAAGGAACGCATCGCTGGGATGAAGGCAAAGCTACAGGCTATGAAGCAACAGCGTGGAGTTTTAACGAAGGTCCAGGTATTTAAGTTTCAGCCGTTTTCCCGCAGACAGAAGCAGGTACTTACTTGGTGGTTGCCGAACAGTCCTGTAAAAGATTATGACGGTATCATAGCCGATGGAGCAATCAGATCAGGCAAGACAGTTTGTATGTCTCTGTCTTTTGTGTTCTGGGCAATGGAGAAATTCAACGGTCAAAACTTTGCAATGTGTGGAAAGACGATAGGATCCTTCCGCAGGAACGTTCTTTTCTGGCTTAAGTTAATGCTCAGAAGCCGTGGCTACAAAGTTACGGATCACAGAGCAGATAACCTGGTAGAGATCACTCGTAATGGTGTCACGAATTACTTTTATATTTTCGGCGGTAAGGATGAACGCAGTCAGGACCTTATCCAGGGTATTACTCTGGCTGGTCTGTTTTGTGATGAGGTTGCGTTAATGCCAGAGAGTTTCGTGAACCAGGCAACGGGCCGCTGTTCTGTAGAAGGTTCCAAGTACTGGTTTAACTGCAACCCGGACGGACCATATCACTGGTTCAAGGTCAACTGGATCGATAAGGCCATTGGATACCTGGGCAAGAAAAAGGTTACCAAGTTGCAGGAAGAGTCCAAAGCAAAAGGCGTGGAGCTGAATTTAAAAAAGCTCCTGTATCTGCATTTTACCATGGATGATAATCTGAGTCTGTCAGAAGCAATCAAGGCTAGATACCGGAGCATGTACCATGGTGTGTTTTTCAAGCGATACATTGAAGGGCTCTGGGCAATGGCAGAAGGTATCATCTACGATATGTTCAACCAGGACAAAAACGTAGTAGATGCAGAGGCGATTGCGACAGAGTATCGTCAAAGAACAGGTCATGAATTCTGGATTGGTGATAAGTATGTCAGCTGTGACTATGGTACCCAAAACCCTACGGCCTTTTTGCTGTGGAGTAAAGGTGCTGATGGTAAGTGGTATTGTCGCAGAGAGTATTATTATTCCGGCAGAGATAAAGGTCAGCAAAAAACGGATAAAGAGTTTTCCGATGACCTGACGGCTTGGCTGGCTGGAGAAAAAATCCGGTCAGTGATCCTGGATCCGGCTGCAGCATCTTTTAAAGCTCAGTTGGAAAAGGATGGATATAAAGTAAAAAAAGCAAAAAACGATGTTTTAGATGGGATCCGGTTTGTGGCAACGCTGCTGCTGTCGGGTTCTATTTTTATAGATCAGTCATGTGAGAACCTGATCAAAGAATTTGCTTCCTACATTTGGGATGCAAAGGCGGGAGAACGCGGAGAGGACAAGCCCGTGAAAGAGCATGATCACGCACAGGATGCCCTACGCTATTTTTGCTATACGATCATCCGCAGAGTAAACGGAATTAAGATTTTGAAGTGAGGTGATGAAAATGGATATTGAAGTGATAAAGAAACTGATCCGGAAGTATCAGCCAGGTCATACTTCTTTTGTAGCGAGGGCAGCTAAGACCAGAGCATATTACAAGAATGAAACAGATATCATGTTTCCACCGTTAGAAGAAGAACGGGAAAAGAAAGAAAAACCGCTGAGGAATGCGGATAACCGGATACCGTTTAACTTTCATGGCTTGTTGGTTAATCAGAAGGCTTCCTACATGTTCACAGCGCCTCCGCTTTTTGATCTGGGAAATAAGAACGCTAACAAGGCGTTGGTAAAATTCCTTGGGGATAAATATCCTAAAATATGCAAGGACCTGTGTATTGAGGCATCAAACTGTACGGTCGGCTGGCTGCATATGTGGCATGATGAGAAAGGAACATGGAAGTATGCGGCAGTTCCTGCAGAGCAAGTGATCCCAGTGTGGTCCGATAATTTAGAAAAGGAACTTCTGGGAGTGTTCCGGACTTATCCGAATATTGACGAAGAAACCGGTGATACCTATATCATTTATGAATACTGGAATGAGACAGAGTGTGCAGCCTACTGGTTAAAAGCAGGAGATGAACTAGATCAGCTGTTGCCGTATCAGATGTTCTTTGTAGATCAGGCATTATGCGATTATTCAGAAAGCTACATGCACGGAGTTGGTGAAGTTCCGTTCTTTCCATTCTTCAATAACAATATCGATACAGATGATCTGAAGAACATTAAGCCGCTGATCGATACCTACTGCAAGGTATTCAGTGGCTTTGTAAATGACCTGGAAGATATCCAGGAAGTGATCTTCGTATTGACCAATTATGGTGGCGCAGATCTTGGACAGTTCCTTCGGGACCTGAAAGACTATAAGGCCATTCAGATTGAAAGTGATGGAGACGGTGATCATTCTGGTGTGTCTACATTGACCATCGAGTTGCCCGTGGATGCCAGGGAAAAGCTTCTGGAGATCACCAGGAAGTGTATCTTTGAACAGGGAATGGGTATTGATCCGGATCCGCAGAATTTTGGAAACAGTTCCGGTGTTGCGCTGCAGTTTTTATATTCCCTTCTGGAGCAGAAGGCGGGACTGCAGGAGACAGAGTTTAAACTGAGCTTTGGCCGGTTTATACGATGCATCTGCCGGTTAAATAATATTCAGATTAAGGATGATACCATTGTACAGACCTGGACCAGGACAAGCGTAAAAAATGACCAGGAATTATCCCAGATCGCATCCCAGAGTAAAGGTGTTGTTTCCGATGAGACGATCGTAGCACATCATCCTTGGGTGGAAGATCCGGAAAAGGAAATGGAACTGTTAAAGGCACAGGAAGAAAACAGCATGGGAGAATTGTCAGATATGTTTCCAAAAGCAGGAGACGGTCAGAACCTGATCAGGGCGGTGATGAGTGATGTCTTACTGGAAAAGGCGTCAGGAAGAAACGTACAGAGTTGGTGAAATGACGGTAAACCAGTATTTTACCAAGCTGGAAAAGGCATTTAATCAGGCAAAAAGAGATCTTCAAAAGACCGTTGAAAGCTTTTATTGGCGCTATGCAGAGGAAAATAGTCTGACCTACGCAGAAGCAGAAAAGGCTTGATAAAGCGGAAATAGGGGAACTTCAGGAGTTTATCGATTTGGCAATGGCTAATATTGGTAAATACAACCAGGAAGTCAATAATATGTCCATTAAGGCCAGAATGACACGTTACCAGGCTTTGGAAGCACAGGTAGATGCGATCCTGCGGCAGCTGTATGCCGTTGATTATCAGGCTGAGTCCGAAAAGATGATGGGTGATGTGTATGAGAATACATATTACCGCACCTGGTACGATATTGATCGATACCGTGGTTTTCATTCCCAGTTTGCCCAGATTGAGCCCCGAATGATAGAAAATCTGTTGAAATACCCATTTAATGGTGCAAACTTTTCAGATCGGCTTTGGAAGCAGAAGGATCATCTGCAGGGACAGATCATGGAAGCCCTGACTACTATGATGATCCAAGGCACACCTCCTCAGAACCTGGCAAAGGACTTTGCAAAGAAGATGCAGACTAAAAAGTTCGATGCTTATAGACTCCTGCATACAGAAGGTTCGTATGTGATGAGCGAGGCCACACACGCTGGATACAAAGAGGATGGTGTGGAGAAATACCAAATCCTGGTTACATTGGACAGTAAAACCTGCGGAATATGTGGAAAACTGGACGGAAAGATCTATCTGGTGGCAGAGGCAGTAACAGGAAAGAATATGCCGCCTTTTCATCCGTTTTGCAGATGTACGGATGTCCCATATTATCCAGATACTCCAACAGATGGTAAGTGGGTCGCAAGGGACGCAGAAGGCAACAGCATTGAAGTACCAGAAAGTATGACCTATGCAGAGTGGAAGAAAAAGTTCCAGGGTAAAGAAGAAACAACACAGGAAGGATTGCAATCATCTTCTATAAATGGTAATATCGTAGATATAAAGTTCAAGTCGCAAAAGAGCAGCGCGGAAGTACGTGAAGACAAGAAAACGGTTATTGAAGCGTATGCCACATTGCCACCAAAGGTGCAGCGTATTATGGCAGATATAACGGTTGATCTTGGAAATCCTGGAAGCGCCTGTGATTATGAAAATGGTATTATTTATGCAGCATCAAATGCGGAAAAGGAAGATATCTGTCACGAATTTGGACATTTGGTTGAATATCGAATGATGCATCCGGCGGATGTTGAGGCGTATAAACAGTATTTGGTAGAAGGACTCACAGATGCAGATATAACTCAGGAAGTATATTATAATACAGCGGGGCAACCGAAAAGAATATTCATTGTTCATGGTGATCGTTTTGTGAGTGAATACCAAGGACGTATATATATAAGTTCACTTTCGGAAGCAATCAATGCAGATGGAAGTATAAAGACGGAACGGTTGTTTGAGACTATTTCAGAACCTTTTAGACTGTATCAAAAGAAGCAGTTAAATGGACATAAAGAAATCTATGATTTTATTGAGAGGGTTGTAAAATGAGTTTGAAAGAGGAACTTCTGCAAATAAAAACATATGAAGAGTATGAACCTCAGAGAGAAAAATTCCGAAGTATTGTCAGAGATAAGGAAGTGTTGGAACATTTGAATATGCTGTACGGAAAAGGATATGTTGGTGGAGACATTGAACATGGTCTTATAGAAGAGGTTTATAAAACCCCACCAGGCCAAGGGAAGCAGCGTATTGGAAGGTAAGGAGAAGATAATCTCAAGGTTATTTATAAGATAACGAGGCTACGGATGGAGCTGTTGCAGTATTTAAAATTGGATGAAGAGCTAAAAGAACTTCGATTAAAATGGAAAGAGGCATACAGTACACCATTTCCACCATATAATTGGGACGAGTACGCAGGAATTGAAGATTATAAGAACCAAATTCGAGAAAAACTGAAATCAACCACCAGTCAGTAGGCCGGTGGTATTTTTGTACTCATTTTTAGGAAAGAGAGGTTAAGAAGATGAAAAAGAAAATTTTAGCATTTGGAGTGGCGTTATCGGTGATGCTTGGAATGGCAGGGTGCTCAACAGCACACACAGTAAACCACAACTTATCAAAGGATGCGAATGAATTTAATATTTATCGCAGAATTACAGTTACTAATGCAAGAACGGACACAGTTATGCTTCAGCCGAAGGCTATATGGCGCTGGGCAACAATAGTTCAAATGAGCTGGTAGTTACTATTAAAACCGGTGATGATCAGTATTATAAAGATTACATTTATCTGAATGACTGGACCTGTTATGTAATGGAGCAGACAGAGCCGAAAGGAACAGACAAATATCATTACGAGTTGACATTTTATCCGGAAAGAATACTCCCAGACGTTGAAATTAAATAAATTTGTTGCGACATCGCAACAGGAAGGAGCAGGGAATGGAATGTGTTTTTAAACGACAGTCCACAACAGCTAACGAAAAGATTACGATGGAGTTTGACGCAAAGGGTATAGAATATCTGGTGAAAAATTTTACAGATGATGATATTTATGTGGCGTTGGGCGAGGAGAATGACAAGGCAAAGTGCTTGTTGATTCCTGCTGAGTGCAGTCAGATCGTAACTGCATATCGTGGAGCATTTGTAGGCGTCAATCATGTTATAACGATTATCCCCGAATCCACCAGCAAGAAAGGAGTTGAGGTTCAGTGTCTCAAGTGGTAGGAGAAGATTTCATTACTGGCCTGGGATTTATCGGACTGGAGCCAAGACGCATCTACCGCATGCGGCGGGGACCAAAGGTCACGACAGTTATGGTGAAGGGCAATCCGGCAGTGTTGGAGCATAGTGTCAGAGGCAGATTTAAAGGATTGACGGTGTATGGCAAATCCACGCAGGTGACGACGACAGGGGCGCAGCTGTTTGAACCCATCAGTAATAAGTTAAACTTAAATGGAATCACGATCACTTTTGACGAAAACGGTGAAAAGATAGTGGTGTCAGGAACGTCAGAGCGATCACGAGAAATTCAAATCAGTAAGCCAATTCAAATGCAGGCTGGTGAAAAATATGTGTTGACTTTCGATGAAGTCCATTACTTTGAGAATGTATGGTTGCGAAGTAGTAATGGTGCCAGTTTTGGCTGGTTAGAAAAGAACACAAAAAATTGGGTTATAATAACTGTTCCAGATTCGATTGCCGAAAGAACTGATTGTGTAATGTATGCTTCTACTTTAGAGGGAAAAGCTTATAATTTCACGATAAATCATCTTATGCTTAATACAGGAAGTACCGCACTCCCGTGGGAACCGTACACCGGAGGAAAGCCGTCCCCATCACCGGATTACCCGCAGAAGATTCAGAGTGCTGGAGATGATGGTAGCATCGGCATAGAAGTACACGGAAAGAATATTTTTGGTGGAAGATATTACTATGCAAACTACGCAAACAGTATATTGATAATTAATGGAAATAAGAAGGAGGAGGAAGTTAAGCTGCCGTATGCTCCGAAATATGAAAGCTTTGGAGTTTGCAAGACGATAAAATGCAAGAAAGGAAAAACTTATGTTATCTCCGTGACAAATCCGAACAAAAACGCAACCATAGGTATGGCCGAATATGAAAACATAAAGAATGCGTCCGCATATACCAAAAATGTTGGATTTGCCAGAATGACAACTAAAACCAAACAACTATACACCGCAAAGAGTGATGGAATCCTTGTATGCGGAATTGCGGGCACATGGACTGACGGAAAAACAACTGTGCATGAATGCACAGAATCAGAGCTATTGCAAGTGGAAGAAGCATCGGAAGCGACATCTTACGAACCATACCACACCCCACAGACACTTACCCTATCCACACAAAACGGTCTACCGGGCGTTCCGGTAAACCGTGGCGGAAATTACATTGATTCATCTGGTCAACAATGGATATGCGATGAGGTCAATCTGGAGCGGGGCGTGTATGTGCAGAGGATATACACCGTTGATGTTGCTGAATTAGAATATTCTGCTGAGACAATTTTGCAAACAGTAAAAAGGATTTTTTACAAAATATCGGTGCCATCTACAGGAGTAACCAATAAAGGATATTGTACTCGCCTTACTTATTCGCCGAATTACTCAGCTGATAATCCGCATTTTTATATTAATGAGGAACGCATAGTTGTGTTTATACCGCTGGATACAACCATTAAACCAAAAGAGTATTTAGTCCAATATGTTCTTGCCACTCCCATCGAGACCCCACTATCAGATTCAGACATCGATGCTTATAAAGCTCTTCGTACCTATAATGGCACAACCGTGGTTGAAGCTCCGTCTGGAGCTGGGCTGAGCGTATCTTATGGATGTGATCTGTTAGCAGCAGAAAAAGAAGTAAATGACAAATATGCCGGCTTAATGGCAGAAATGGAGGACTTAAATGAAAACAGCAAGACTGTGTAAACTTTTAATTACGAACAACAGATATGAGTATGATGATATGTATGCGAAGCTGGATCTTTTTCTCATGCTTGGACGAATCACGGAAGATGAGTATGTGGAGTTGACGGGGATGCTGGTAAAGCCAGAGGAAGACGCAGAAGAAGAGAATGGAGAAACTATTGACGTGGATTCGACAGAAAAAGTGTGAGCATCTGTATTGGAAGCATTGGAGCCGGGCTTCCGGTTCTTATGGCGGTTATGTAAGACGGTGTACCAAATGTAATAAAATCAAGCAGTAAGCACGCAGGTAAAACCTGGGTGTTATTTTTATGCCCTGCCATAAGGCGTAAAACTGGGCGCTACTCTGCCGGGAGTATAACCGGACGATCCCAATACCGGAGAGCGGGAATAAAAATCTATGGAGGAAAACGTAATGGAATGGTTAAAAGCAATTTTAGAGAAGGCAGTAATCACAGACGGCAGATTGGATGTTGATGCAACCATGAAGACTATTAATGCTGAGTTCCCGAAGCATGCAGTACCAAAGCAGGACTACAATGACAAGGTGAAAGAGCTGAGCACGGCTAATGATACGATCAAGGACCTGAAGAAAAACAATGCAGATAACGCGGATCTGCAGCAGAAGGTCAAAGCTTATGAAACTGAGGTGTCAGGTCTTAAAACTGCTGCAGAGAATACCAGGAAGGAATATGCCTTAAAAGACAAGCTGAAAGAGGCTGGTGCTACAGATGTAGATTACATCATCTACAAGCATGGCGGTCTGGATAAGTTTGTCTTTGACAAAGACGGGGCTCCCGTTGGTCTGGACGATGTATTAAAGCCTATGAGAGAAGCTTCCCCGCATCTTTTTAAGAGTGCTGGAGGAGCAGGCGGATATAATCCGGCTGGTGGCAGTAATCCTCCTGGAAACAATCCATTCGCAAAAGAAACTTATAATCTGACGGAGCAGGGACGCCTGTTCAAGCAGAACCCGGAGCAGGCCAGACAGCTGGCAGCTGCAGCCGGAGTAAAGATCTAAGAAAGAGAGGAATTTTAAATGGCAGGAACAACTTTACAGGACGTAATCGTCCCGGAACTTTTTAACCCATATGTGATCAATCGCACAATGGAGTTATCCGCACTTGTACAGAGCGGAATTATCGTAAACAATACTGAATTTGATGCCCTGGCTTCCCAGGCTTCTCCAATGGTCAATATGCCATTCTTTGAAGACCTGACCGGAGAGTCTGAGCAGGTCATTGAGGGAACAGATCTTAATGACAACAAGATCACATCCAATAAGGACGTAGCAGTGATCATTCGTCGTGCTAAGATGTGGTCTGCAACCGATCTGTCTGCAGCACTGGCAGGAACCGATCCAATGATGGCGATTGCATCCCTGGTTGCCAGATTTTGGGAACGTGATATGCAGAAAGAACTAATCGCTATCCTTAAAGGTGTATTTGGTACTGTACCGGCAGGAAGCAGCGGTGATCCGGCAGCTGAGACAAGACTGGAGACCAACATTCTGGATATTTCCGGATTAAGTGGAGCAAAAGCTAACTGGTCTGGTTCCGCTTTCATTGATGCAGAACAGAAACTGGGAGATGCGAAAGCACAGTTAACTGGTGTCTGCATGCACTCTGCGACAGAAGCATATCTGAAAAAACAGAACCTGATTGAAACGGTACAGCCGTCTAATGATGTTGCATTCGGTCTTTATCAGGGCAAGCGCGTTATCGTAGATGATGGCTGTCCGGTAGCAGATGGTGTTTACACTACCTACCTTTTTGGTAACGGTGCCGTGGCTCTCGGCAATGGTAATCCGGCTGGTTTCGTACCAACTGAGACGGATCGCGCAAAGCGTAAGGTTCCGGTGTTGATTATCTGATCAACCGTAAGACCATGATTCTTCATCCAAGAGGCATTGCATGGCAGAATGCTGAGGTAGCAAAGACTGAGGGACCGTCCAGAACTGAAGTGGCAATCCCAAAGAACTGGAAGCCAGTTTATGAGCCAAAGCAGATCCGTATCGTGGCATTCAAACACAAGCTGGGATAGGAGAAGCCATGACAAAATCGGAGATGTTGATTGCGGTAAAAAACAATCTGAAACTGCAGGATGACACACGGGATCTTGACATCTCCGATGTCATCTTCAGTATTTGTGACTATTGCAATTTGAACCCAGACTGCCTTCCTGAATTGCTGGAACCAATTATCCGGAAAAAAGTCAAAGGGATCATTGATTATGAGGCAGTCAGAGGAACCGGATACCAGCAGGATATATCAGCCATCAAAGAAGGCGATGGAAGTATTACCTATGCCACAGGCGGCAGTAACAGCGGATGGTATTTATGGTCTGACTGATGCGGATAAAAGCAGTTTGCGCCGGTTTAGGAGGTTGAGAGGTTATGATTAATCCATATGCTGTAATGTATGATGCGACCATGGATGTTTACCGGTACCAGGATGCGACTGATACAGAGGGATTTAATTCTTCTGAAGAAAAATGCGTTGCATCTGGCATAAAATGCCGATATAGCATTTCCGGGCAGAGCCTTGCTGGAAGCCCGGTACCATCCCTGCAGGCGAGTAACCAGCTTTTCTGCGGACTGGAAACAGATATCCTGGAAGGTGACAAAGCTGTTGTTACGTTGAGAAATGGACAGCGGATAAAACTTCGAGTCGGAGAAGTACATCCTTACAGTTTTCAATATCAGTGCCGCGTGGAAAGGGATGAGAAAGCGTGAACAGTTCAAATTATCGGAGAAATAAAGCAGCCATAGATGCATTTCACAGGGAATTGTCGGCAGAGATGGGAGATCTCTCAGAAATTGATATCAAGCTTTTAAATCAGGCAGTGAATGAAGGGGTGCGACATATCAAACAGAACACTCCAGTACAAACTGGACATTTGAGAAAGTCCTGGAGGTCAACTCCTGCAGTGAAAGGTCCTTCTGGGGTCAAAAAAGTTCTAGTTAATACAGCAAACTATTCTGAGTTTGTAAATTACGGACATAGAATTGTAAGCCGATCAGGAAAGACTACAGGATTTGTCAAAGGAAACTATATGCTCGAAAAAGGTGTTTCCTATATCGATAAACGTCTGACGGATCTGTTTGAAGCGGAAGTACTGAGGATCAGAAAGGAGCACGAGAGTGGGGATTGATATTTTATACAAAGCGATTGCGGCAGAGTGCCGGTCCGTTGTTCCGGAACTTAAAAAGATCTGCAGGGATAACATACCTCAAAATGCGAATGCACCGTTTATTTTGGTGCTCATTACTGATACGGATGTGAGACGGTGCCTTGCAAACCGGCAGCGTGTGAAACAGAGCTTTGATGTGCAATATTTTCCGGGTGGAGAAATCCAAAATTACAGAAAAGAATGTGAAAAAGTGAAACAGGAGATGCTTCGGGGCTTCGATGTGATCAGTGCCGATGGCATCTCTTTTTATGTGAAAGAGAAAAATGCAAATGTAACGGATGATGTTCTTCATTTTCTGTTCAGTGTTTCCTACGTTGAGTACAGGGAGCCTGTATGGTTGAAGATGGAAGAACTCGACAAAAATATTGAAATGGAGGAATAAGCAATGGCAGGTATATGGGAAAGTCAGAACAAGGTAATTCCTGGAGCGTATATCAATATTCTGACGAATACACCGTTGAGTATTACCGCAGGAGATCGTGGAACAGTAGTGCTTGCGCAGGAATTATCTGTTGGTACTGATAATGAGATTTATGAGATCACAGTTAACAATGCAGCGTATCCGGATAACGCAACAGCAGCAGATAAAAAACTGGCTGGTCTTGCACTTCTGGGGGCAAAGACAGTGTTGCTGTATAAGCTTCCAGCTTCTCATACGGATGAGCATGTAGAAGCAATGCTGACTGCGTTGAAAACAGTAGATTTTGATGTGCTGGTATATCCATATGCGAAGTCTGGCACTGGTTCATCAACTGCTCAGCAGACAATCGCAACATGGATTAAATCCATACAGGATGATGAAGGAAAGAATGTGACAGTGGTGCTGCCGAACTACACTGCAGATTCGGAATATGTTATTAACAGTGTGCAGGGTGTTACACTTTCGGATGGTTCTAACCTGACTGCTTATGAAACTGCGGCGTGGATTGGTGGCATTACGGCCGGTGCCAGCGTCACGAAATCCAATACGGGGCAGAAGTTTGTTGGTGCAATTGATGTAAGTCCGCGAATGACCAGATCGGAGCAGGAGACGGCGATCAAAGCTGGGAAATTCCTGCTGGATGTAGATCGCAGTCAGAATGTTACTGTAGTAGCAGATATCAATTCATTGACTACAACCAATCAGACAAAGAGCGATATTTTAAAACAGAACCGCTCCGTCCGGACTGCATGTGGTATTCGCAGTGACATACAGTCTGTTTGGGATGCCAATATCAAAGGCAAGTACAACAACAATGTAGATGGCCGGTCAATCTTTAAAGGAATGCTGGTTGAATATTTTACAGATCTTGAACGTCGTGGCGCTATCCAGAATTTTGACTCTGATGATGTGACGGTTGAAGCCGGTACAGCAATCAATGCAGTCCTGGTTAACTGTGGAGTCCAGCTGGTAGGCAGCATGGAACTGGCCTATATCAATGTAAATCTGAGCTAAGGAGGGAAATGCGATGACAAATTATACGAAACTTGATGATACACTTAGTGGTTCTGAAGGAAAGGGATTTATTACCCGTGGTGGACAGAACCGTGAAATGTTTGAGATTTCAAAAATCGATGCACATGTCACTCTGTCTGTTACAGAGAAAAAACTTCTTGGCCACCGCATGAAGCAGCATAAAGTTACTGGAGCAACGGGTGAGGGATCCGGAACTTTTTATTTCATGAATTCAGATGCATTGAAAGAATTCATCAGTTATAAGAAAAATGGTATTTATCCGGCATCTACCTTGCAGTTTACAAATGAGGATCCACAGTCTACTGTTGGCAGGCAAACGGTAACTTTATTCCATGTAATTTTAAAGACGATACCAGTCGCGTACTTGGAAGATGACAGTGAAGATCCAATTACTTTTGATTCCGATTTTACCTTTGATGATTGTGATTGCCTGGAGGCATTTCAGCTTCCGGAAAATATGAGATAGGAGAAAGAATAGTTATGGATGAAGTAAGAGATTTATATGGTTTTTTACATCCGGAAGTTACTCCGGAAAAAGAAGTTTTTGTTTCTGATCGATTTAAGGAAAAAGATGGTAAGCCGATGCCATTTGTGATCCGCCCTCTGGAACAGGAGATTTGCGATAAGGTCCAGAGAACCTGTGTCAAGAGTGATAAAAAGGGCAATAGTGAATTTGATCGCTTTAAGTATGTGGATGAAATCACGGCAGCTGCTATAGTTTTTCCAGATCTGAAGAACGTTGATCTGCAGAAAGCTTATGGAGTCCTGGGCGAGGTAAAGCTCCTGAAAAAGATGCTTTATACCAATGAATATAATGCCTGGTAGAAGCGGTTCAGGACTTGTCTGGTATGGATGATGATTTTAATGACCTGAAAGACGATGTAAAAAACGAATAAAGCAAAGTGATCCGGAGTTTATCTTGGCGCACTTTGCGCTTCAGAAGTTACATATTCTCCCGAGAGAATTGGCTAACATGGATCCTCGGGAGAAAGCTTTTATTGCTGCTAGTTGTGAACTGCGAGTAGAAGCTGAAAAGCGTGCTGCGAAAGGGGTGAAATAGATGGCTAGATTGAGAGCAACGATTGAACTTGCTACAAGCGGTTTCATATCTGGAATTAATAGGGTGTTGGGAGCTTCAGATCGGGCAGCTAAGTCTATAGAGAATGTCAGTACATCAGCTGATAAGGTAGAAACCAGCCTGGATAAAGCTGGGAAGAGTGGCAAGAAAGCTAAGGAAGGTTTCGAAAGTGCCGGTGAAGGCGCTGAAAAGGCCAGAAAAAAGGTTAAGGGCTTGGGAGATGAAGTTGATAAAACAAAGACCAAGGCTGAGAAAGTAGCGGGAGTTCTTGGCAAGCTTTTTGCTATAAAAACAGCTATGGATGTAGGTGGAAAGCTATTAAATGCATCTGATAGTTACCTAAATGCAAATACCCGTCTGGGTTTGATTAATAAGGATGATGCCGGTAATATAATCAATCCCAATTTGCAGAATGATGTATATGCTTCAGCACAGCGCTCCAGGGCATCTTACGAGAGCACAGCGAATGGCGTTGCGAGTCTTGGGCTTAACGCGGCAAATGCCTTCAAAGATCAGAATGAATTGATTGGGTTTGTTGAGTCCATCAATAAACAGTTTGCAATCGGTGGAACGGAAGCAAGTGCAGCTGCTGGAGCTATGACTCAGTTGACACAGGCCATGGGATCTGGAGCACTCCGTGGAGATGAACTGAATTCTGTCCTGGAGGCGGCACCGAGCATTGCCCGAAATATCGAGAAATATATGGGCTGGGCGGAAGGTTCCATCAAGTCGTATGCGGAAAAAGGTGCTTTATCGGCGGAAATCGTGAAGAATGCTCAGTTGGCGGCAATGAACGAATTGACAGACAATTTAACTCTATGCCATTAACCTGGTCACAACTATGGACACAGTCCATGAATGCAATTCAAAAGGCATCCGCGCCGTTACTGATGGCTTTAAACTGGATAGCCAATAACATGGATATCATCGGTCCGATCCTGTTGGGAATAGCAGCGGGATTGGCAGTATATGCAGCGTTTACTTACGGGGCTGCAGCGGCACAATGGGTGTTGAATGCGGCAACGGGGGTATGGAACGCTTTGTGCGCGATGAACCAGCGGGGCTGATGGCAATTGGCTTTATTGTTTTGATAGCCATGCTGTATGCAGGAGTTGCAGCATTCAACAAGCTGACAGGAGCGTCTGTAAGTGCAACCGGCATTATAGGTGCTGCATTTTATATTTTGGGAGCTTATATCTATAACTCATTCATTTATCCGTTATGGAATGGTTTTGCTATGCTTGCTAATTTTATCGGAAATGTTTTTCGGAGCCCAGTAGCAGCAGTTAAAGTGTTGTTTTTGGATATGGCTAATACCTGTATCAGTTATGTACTGAACATGGCCAGGGCTATTGAAAACATTATTAATAAAATACCAGGCGCTGCGTGAATATTACTTCCGGATTAGACGGATTGAAAAATAAGATTGAATCAAAGACAAAAGCAATCAAAGATGAAAGTGGATGGAAAGAGTATGTGAAGCAGCCGGAGATAATGGATTATACTGCCACTGCGAGTAAAGGTTACGCTAAGGGTTCTGCGTTGGCTGGAAAGGTTTCTAATCTAATTAGTGGCGGTGGAATTGGTGGTATGGATTTCGGCAATATCCCTGCAGGAACAGCCGGTAATCCAGCTACAGTAAAAGGTACAGGAAAGAATGGCAGCATGAATGTGAAACTGGAAGATGAGGATATTGATTATCTTCGTGAACTGGCTGAACGTGATTATGTTGCCCGTATCGCGCAGAATACTCTGGCGCCTAACATCCAGGTTACTTTTACGGGAGATATCAAACAGGAAGTGGATTATGAAAAGATCGGCCCAGTGATCGCAGATATCCTGCAGGATGAAATTGATACAGCACCGGAGGGATTATACTAATGAGCTATGGCGTTTATTTTAAATATGATGGAGAACGTTATAAACTTCCGGTCAATCCGGAAGAGATAAAAAAGACACAGAAGCTGAATATTGAAAAATACCAGGTTCTTGGTTCTGGTGCGGTCAGTATTCCTACCTATGCAGATCTGTGGGAATACAGCTTTGAATGTGAATTGCCACATACAGAAGTCCATTACATGGAACCGGGCAGTTTTGCAGATCCAGACAGTTATATCCAGCTGTTGACCGATGCGCAAAAAAATAAAAGTCCCATTCGTCTGATCTACTCTAATGGGGAGACCGACGATGAATCCGTTAAGGTCCTGGTAGAAACCTGCAGTATTGTTGAGAAAGGGGGAGAGGAAGGAGATAAATACCTTTCTCTCTCTTTTATGCAGTATAAGGCACCTGGTAAAAAATATATGGCTGTACAGACACCGACAGATACTGTAATGAAAGAACAGACACCACAGGAAACGCAGCCATCTAACCCGGCAGTGACACAGGGAAAGACTTATACAGTGAAATCAGGAGACTCCTTATGGAAGATCGCAAAGCAGTTTTATGGAAATGGTGCAGCTTACACTAAGATTGCAAGTGCAAATTCGGATAAGATCAAAAATCCAAATCTGATCTATCCCGGACAGATCTTTAACATACCGGAATAAGGAGATGATGCCATGCAGTTATGTGTTGAAAATAATAAGAATATATGGGAAATCTCGGATATGTGCCAGGATATCAGCTGGAAGGATGAATTAAATAATGGCGCTTCTGCCTTAGAATTTTCTTATCTGTATGATGGGGAACTGATGATCCAGAATGGTGACGTAGTACGTCTTACCAATACTAGTGATACAGACGGCATTTTCTTCGGAACGGTGTTTAAGGTCAGTATGAGTGAGGACCGAAAAGTGAAAGTAAAAGCCTATGATCAGCTGAGATATGGAAAAGCAAAGGACATTATTCCTTTAAAAGGCGGACAGGATGATATCAGTACGGTCACACAGAGCATGTGCAAATATCTAAACCTGATCCCTGGAACCATGCCAACAGTGGCATATAAGGTGCCAAGCGATAAAGTGAAATATCAGGATACCTGGCTGGATGTGATCTATAGCCTGATCAGCGATACCTGGTCAATACCAAAACAGAAGCAAAGCCGGAAGGTGAATGGTATCGACTGGCGGACGTGTATGGGAAAGTGCAACTTGACAGTCTTGTAGATTTGCAGCTGCCGTTAGTCCTTGGCGTGGACTCACTGGCCTATGGTTACAGCTGGGAGAAGAGTATAGATGATGAGTTTTATAACATCGTAAAAATCTCCTGGATGGACGAAAGCAGCGGAAGGGCTCAGACCACACAGGCATCCGATCAGGAGTCTGTAAACCGATATGGTAATCTTTTGTATTACAAACATGAAACCGATAAAAGCACTGATGTGGCAAAGCTACAGGAAAAAGCGAAATTGCTTTTAAAATTATATAACCATGAAGCAGAAACCATAAAGCTGTCCTGCCTGGGTGATCATTCTGTCAGGGCGGGATGTAGCATTTTTGGAAGTGTGGAAGATATTGGATTAAACCGCAGGGTAATCGTTAAATCGGTTACCCATAAATATCTGCCGGTACACACGATGGAAGTGGAGGTGATCGCAAATTGATCAATGAAAAAATAAAACAGATCGTAGAAGGCTTTTTAAACTCTGTCAAACTTCCGGCTATTTTGATCGGTACCTATAATGGAACGGGTGTACAGATAGATGAACGGTTTATGATCCCTTCTGCGCAGCTATCAGGAAATATGAAAGCACTGCTGAAAACCGGGGATAAGTTCGTGTATTTGCACCGACGGGGTGGGATGAATTTTATATCCTTGAAATAATAGGAAAGCCCTATACAGTATCTGGAGGTTCAGAATGGCA
>ENA-OQIG01000515-OQIG01000515.1-human-gut-metagenome-genome-assembly--contig:-NODE-515-length-22113-cov-2.952333_pt1 | contig 22113 bp, 17 predicted proteins | sample MGYA00242576_ERZ504741 | MGnify/ENA primary metagenome ERZ504741 (study PRJEB26092, sample SAMD00036436) | human gut metagenome | host: Homo sapiens | study: EMG produced TPA metagenomics assembly of... | reverse complement strand
AAAAATACAAAAAAAGAAAGAATAGATGTTTGAATTTACACAGAATCAATCTCTGGTAACATGAATGACAGCCGTTTTCACACTGCCTTCTTCGGCTAAAGCAGTAGAAATAGACAGATCAATAGGAGTTGCAGTGATGCTAATAACAACATCATAGGTACCTGTTTGTGTAAAGCCAGCTTTTGTCAAGTAGTCTTTTAATTGAACTTTACTTATGGTCATACTCAACACATTAAGTTCTTCTTCAACTGTCACCTCGTTGTTCAAGACTTCTGTGACAATATTCTCTGTATCAGAATCACTGGCTTTAGTAAATGCTACCGTATAAGTGGCATTACCTACATCTACCCAACGGAAAGCTATAAATTGAGGAGTGGTAAGATCTGTCATGTCCAACGTATACTCATCGGCCTCTATAATTAAACTTTTAGGTGAAGGAACACCGGCCCCATCTTCGTCAACGCAAGACTGAAAGCCCACAAATAGTAGTAAAGATACTACCAAACGATATAAATGTTTCATTGTAATCAAGATTTATAGTATTCAAGTTTTGAAGCCGGAATTCTTCCGGCTTCCATTCTTTTATTAGTTTGCAGGAACAAACTCTGTATGCATATCTTTCACATCCAAACAGAAAGTAAACTTGTAACGACCACTTACAGTAGGAACCCACTTGAGGTCACCGCCATCTTTTTCCAGACGATACTTTGTCAAGTCATGATTTGTTAACGGATCGGTAGCGGCCTCCGGAGCAAAGAAGAACGGATCTTCACCCCAACTTGAACCTCCAAGACTGATTTTTATTTCACCGCCAGCATTGAACTCACCTGTCCAAGAATACAGGTGTGGATTACGAGCATTCTCTATTTTGAAAAGACCATCACCACTATTAAGAGTCCAACCAACAGAACAACCATTACCTACCATATACATTGTTTCAGGAACAGGTAGTTCTAAAATTTCCATCATACGGCAATCATTATAATCGTTATTAGTGTCCACAATGAAAGTGCGACGTCCTGTTTCTGTATTAGTAAATTCTGTAATTTCACCCTCATTCAAATAGACCATATGAAGACCATCTCCACTATTACCGTAGGCAGGATAATCTCCACCTGCTACTGTAATAAAATGATACGCACAAGGAGTCACATCAAATGTACCTCATAAATACCGGTTCCCATGTTGCGTTGTCCTAGCCGTTGAGTTGAGACTTTCCCCTCATTATCTGTCATGTGAATGTAAATATAAGTCGGATACTTCTCATAACCCGACACAGTAAATTCTACCGTAGAAGATTCCGGCTTTATATATTTATCCGCATTATGAACGGTACAAACTACTTGTGCAGTAACTTTAACCTCTTGCCCCGGCAACACCCAAGTACCAATAATAGCATTAAGTTCATCATGCGTGAAACTCTTTTTCCGATCAGTATCCAATTCATAAAAATCGGTATTATTTGCACTTTTATTTGCCGTAGCATACAAACGTAACGAGTAGGTCACTAAGTCAGTCTCATTGACCGGACTACTAGCGGCATCCCAAGTAAAGGTTATCGCAGTTTCGTCTTCCTTTCCTTTATCCAACACCAGCTTATCGGTAGAAGCTACAATATGCATCTCGTCAGGCTGTTCGTCCAGCGTGAAGTACTCTGGATCTTCATTACAGGCTGTCGCCACTCCTAATATGCTGCACAACCCCATTATTTGATAGAATATCTTCTTCATAATTTTTTACTTCATTAAATAATTGATTGTTATTCACTATTCGAGCCAGAACGGAGTTTGCACCAAATTCGGGTTCTTCTCATATTCATCAATAAAGACTGGCATCCAATAGTAACATCTTTTCCATACACGAGTCTGATAAACGGTACGTTTGAAGAAAGTCTCATTGGTAGTTCCCTCTGAATTCATACCATAATCATCACCAATCATTTCCGGTGTATTTTCCACATCTTTCCAACGACGAAGATCGTACCAGCGATTGTTCTCCAAACAAAGTTCTACACGACGTTCAGCTTTGACAACTTTACGCACAGCTGCTTGCGTGTTCTCTATATGTATAAAATTCTCATCCAAGTCAGAGACAGCGTCAAATGTGTACTGACGCACACCTGCCCGTTCTCTTACCTTATTTAAATATTTTAAGCACAATTCACGGGCAGCACTTGTATCATAGGCCTCATTATTAGCTTCGGCATAATCCAAATAAGTGAAAGCCAACCGATAAGTGAAACCTTGACGACTAGTATATACACCTTGTTTTTTTATTATCGGTCATACAAAGACTCTTACGAACCAAATAACCATTTTGAGGAGCATCATGAGGCGAGCTGGTACGAATATTGTCTTTTCCGTTGTAGAAGAAGTCATACGGACGCTTCGCACATTCTTGCCAAGATCCATGGAAAGAAACAGCATTATAAAAACGAGGTTCGCGGTTGCAATACATCTTATAGATTCCGGCAGCAGTTATTTCTCCCTCTTTACCGGTACCATAAGACCAGCTAGTATTACGTTTATCTACATTTTCCGAGAATCCCTTTTCTGAATAAGATTCATCCTCAAGATAGGTAATCCCCTTCTTGTGAAAAATGCATCAACCAATCCTTGATAGACTCCTTGACCACCACCGCCACTGAATTCACGTGTGGAAGCTCCATAAAGGAAAAAATCAAAGTAACCGTTTCCTTTTGTTACCGGGAAAGTAATTTCTCGGTTTCCTTCACTCCATTTCTTGATATGGACATTATAGGTAGACATGAATGGATCGTTCTCACCGGTAGGACCTGTTTCAACATACAGTTTGTATCCTGCTTTTTCCGCTTCATCAATACAAAGCTTGCAAGCCTCGGCTGCTTTTACCCATTTGTTGGGATCGTAAGTCGGATTGAATACCAGTTCCCCCGCTTTATTACGATAATCTTTGTACCATTCATTACCATTAACCAGAGGGCTAGCAGCAAACAATAACATACGAGAACGAACAGTCAGTGCCATAATCTTATTGATACGACCATATTTAGAAGGATCATCGTAGATAGCAGGCAGTGCATTTGCGGCCTCCAACATTTGTTGATCACAATAATCTACTACTTCATCAAAAGGACTTTGTCCAATCATCAAATCAGACAAGGTGAAATCACTAGGGTGATATAATCCGGTTTAAAAGGAATAGCACCATAGTTTTCAGCCAACTGCCACCAAGCATAAGCAGTTAGGAACTTAACTTCCATCTTCATATTATCTATTTCACTCTGTGGCAAATCACTATCCGGCAAAGCATAGGCACGTTGTTGAAAAATATATCCGTGACGGATATATTGCGGCATCATACGCCAAAAATCGCCATCCCATGTCGAATTGACAGTCCATTCACCAAAGATTTTAGGAATGGTGGTTTTACCATCCCATTGCTCCCAGCGCTTTGAAGGAGTCAGGTCATCAGCAAACACTTCGTAACCATCTTTCCAGATACGCCATTTATCAGGCTCATGAATTGTGTTGTACACAAAAGCCAACCATTGATACACCTTATCTCTATTGGAAAACACCATTTCGATGTCCAGTTCCGTGTCAGGTTCTTTATCAAGATAATCTGCACACGAAGTATTTGTCGTAAGCAGCGAAGCCGCCATAAGACCCGCTACCATATATTTTGAAAAATTGAGATGTCTCATAAAATTGTTTTTGAGGTTTAGTTTAGAAATTAATATCAATACCAAACAAAATAGAACGGTTCATCGGATATTTCAAACCATTATTAGTACCAAGTTCCGGATCCCACAATTTGAAAGGAGAGAAACATAAGAGGTTGTTACCGCTGACAAATACGCGTGCCCCCTTAGAGTAAATTTTTTCCATCCATTTCTTCGGGAAAGTATATCCGATTTCTACAGTTTTCAAACGTAAGAAACTCATATCCTTCTTCCACCAAGTAGAAGCACGATAGTTGTTCTTGTTAGGACCATATGTAAGGCGAGGCCAAAAAGCATACGGATCTTGATTATCATCCGTCCAACGATCATCCAGATTTTCAGAATAAGCATTCCCCTGCACAGTTGTACCACTACCTGGCAAGAAGATGGTTGAATTACCAATCACACGATGAGCGTCGGCAGTACCTTGAAAGAAGAAATTAAAATCTATGTTCTTATAAGCTATAACACCGCCAAAACCGTAAACGATACGCGGATCTTCCGTTCCGCCAATATAACCTTCGTCTTCTTCAGTAATTTTACCGTCTCCATTCATATCAACATATTTAATGTCACCCGGATAAAGTTTGTCAGCACCCACCTCTTGTTTTGGAATACCGAATTTCAATGAACCATCAGACTCAAAATCGTCTGCAGTGAACAAACGTTCAGCGGTAAGCCCCCAAAGTTCATTCATAGAACGCCCTGTCTGTCCGCGATAAGTACCAATTTAGAAGGAGCCTCGTCATACTCGTCTACACGATTCTTGGCAAAAGTAAAATTCCCATAGAAAGATGTAAACCAGTCTTTATTAAGTTGCTTGTGCAAATTAATCGAAACCTCCATACCGCCATTCGTTACTTTTCCATAGTTAGCCCAAGGATTTGTGATAAAACCCGTTTGTGTAGGAATAATACGACGTTGCATAAAGATATTCTTACGTTTTTCACGGAAAACATCTACTGTAATATCCAACGCGTTCCACAAACCAACTTCCAGACCAAGATTTGATTTAGTAGCTGTTTCCCAAGTCAGATTTGTCACACCAATCTCGCCTTCTGTAATACCTTTATCGTAGTTCTTTTGTCCTGTAGTCCCCCAAGTATATCCGCTGGCATCTGTTTTTAGTGTAGTCAAATAAGCAAAACGACGACCACCAATATTATCGTTACCTGCTTGTCCCATACTAGCACGGAATTTAATCTTATCAAAAGTGTTTTTCAAAGGCTCCATCCACGGTTCTTCACTCATCAACCAACCTAATGCAACGGAAGGAAAGAAACCGAAACGATGACCTTTCGCGAAATTTTCCGAACCATTATAACCGAAGTTGAATTCAGCTACATAACGGCTATCGTATGTATAAGACAAACGTCCCGCAAACCCTTGTTTACGATAATCCTGAATAGAACCGTCGTCATAAGCCTGTTGATTATAAAGAAGCAAAGCATCAATATCGTTCTTTCCGAACTTACGGCTATAATTCAAGTTGAACTCAAAATAAACATTGGTATTACCATATTCAGTACCGGTTTCACTACCCATTGATTCATCACCCACATCATACGACGTATACACCAAATTACCTTCTGCATCACGCCCTGTCGCCGGATGTACAGTAGGAGTATTGCTAGTACGCGAACGCCTGCTACTGTTCCAACGGTCGAAACTGAAGATACCTTTAGCTTTCAATCCCGGCGTGATCTGTCTCAAATCCTGTTCTACAGAAAATAAAGTCTGAATCTTGGACGAGGTAGTAAGTCATACCCTCCCTGCGTCGCAGTCCTCCACGGGTTAGCTCTATTCATTTCACGAGGAATGGAACCGTCGCTATAACGTGCCGGGTGCACAAAAGGTAAAGTCTCGAAAGCTTCGGAAAAGGCTTGGTCTGTGCTGCAGCGTTGTTCCGGAAACGATTCAGAACCACCAATATTTACACGCATCAAGGTGGTTTTGGTTACGTTCATATCAATATTCGAACGCATATTGAACTGATTATTGTCCGTAGAATTATCTACCGGCAATTTTTTATCTTGTTGCAGAATACCCGATTCATTAAAATATGAAGCAACAATACAGTAACGCAAGAAATCAGAACCACCACTTACCTCCAAATTACCTTTGGTTGTGTAAGCATAATCTTTTGTAATTGCGTCAATCCAGTTTACATTCGGATAAAGATCGGGATCATATCCGCTATGGGTACGATCAATACGTGTTTGGTCAAAAGGTAATATCGCTCCATCCTGTGCAGCCAGTTGGTTGAGTAACGTCATATAATCCGGTGCATCCAAAAAATCAGGGAATTTGGTAGGTTGATTAATAGAATGCTCTACGTGTACCCTTACCTGGGGTGCACCAATTTGACCGTGTTTCGTTGTGATGACGATTACACCATTAGCACCACGTACACCATACATGGCACTAGCTGACGCATCTTTCAAAATAGAAAAACTTTCAATCTCGGCTACATCTACGTTATTAAGATCTCGCGCAATACCATCCACCAAGATCAATGGAGAATTACTGCCCGAAAAAGAACTGATACCACGAATCCAGAAGTTAGAGTCATCATATCCTGGTTCACCACTACGCTGAATAGCAATTACACCACTTAACTTACCCGCTAAGTTGTTACTTAATGTACGACTTGTACCAAATTGCAGTTGCTGTGGTTGAATCGTTTCAATAGAACCGATGATAGACGCTTTCTTCTGGCTACCATAACCGGTAATTACAACTTCCTCCAACTCCGAAGCGTCTTCTTCCAGAACTACATTGAGTAACTTCGATCCATTTAACGAAACAGATTTCTTCTTGAATCCAATATAAGAAAACTCCAATGTAGAATTTTTGGCCGGAACGGTTATTTGAAACAAACCGTCAACATCTGTCACGGCCCCCGAAGGATTTGCAACATTAGCTACAACAATCGTTACTCCCGGCAATGGATTCTTATCCTTATCAGTAACCATTCCCGTTACACGAACTCCTTTCTGCTGCTGCACTTCCAGAGTACTCTCTACAGAAGCCTCCCGCAAAGATGCAGCCATACCATCAGTTGGCAAACTCCAAACCGGGACAGCTAGAGAAACAAAAAAGAATGTTCCCAAAATGCTTTGAATTACATTTTTCATACTTTAATGTATAATTAAGGTTAATATTAATTTTAAGTTTTGCATATAAATAAGATCTTTTGATTCCTGCATTTTACAGGATATGAGTATATTCAAATATTAAATCAAACTACCTTCCAGTTCTCAATAAATGAGGAGCGATACGCATTGGCATCGGAGTATAAGAAGGCGGTGTATAAGGAGATAAATTTCCTCCTACTCCAAATTCTTCTGCTGCTCCCGGTTCCATTATACGGAGATCGACAAGCGGCGGAACCGTATTATCATCCTTGATGAACAACATGCCGTCGCCCGTCCCGTCATGCCCACCGCTAATAGTAGGCACTGCACCCCATGGATTACGCATAACGAAAAGCATCGTATCATCCACAGGCAAAGACACGGTATAAGCATGTGCAGAAACAGTTTTATACTTACCGTCGACAGGAACATCGCTTTTAGTGAATCCTCCTACCACCAGTTTTCCTCTCTTCAGCGAAACCAACACGGCACGTTGCAGCTCGGCAGGAGTTAATTTTTCCGGGGCAAAAGCAAAACTGGAGCCATTACCGGTGATGATAGCTGCTGCATATTCCGAACCGATACCGCCAATGTCCGACGTGTTTCTAAACGCTTGAAACCACTTGATGACTGCCTTCTCAAGAACAGTAGACCATGTGGCTGACCGCTCTTGCCGGAACTTGCACCCAAACTTCCACTCGTACCCACGAACAGATTACTTACTCCGACTTCGATCTGCTGTCCTTTCGGATCGTACAGCTTCACCGTAAATGTCTGGTTACCATTATTCTTAATAATATTCTTGATAAATCCCGGATAAACGTAAGACAAAGAACCCATCACCGCACACAAACAGCAGTCACCGATGGAGTGTTGGTTTACATCTGCCGGACAAGGTTCGCCAAAAGGATAAAGATTGGAGACTTGGAAACCAGCCCAACTCAATCCGGCAAAAGTATCCGGTTCTTTATTCGGGTCTTTCAGCCACAACAATTTTTCCTGCGTGACGGACAAATCCGACTCGGCATGCTGAGTACCCATCACATTATCCGGACTATACGTACTTCCGGAAGATTTCGACATCAAATCATCAATGTCTCCAACGAAAGCAGATGCTGCCAATGACAACTCTGCGAGTTGAGTAGAACTTGCCCCATGATTACTTTGTATGCTCAATCTATAATATCTATATTCTTCTTCATTTTCTACAGCATACGTTTTCGTCTGTTTTCGTTCTGCGAAAGTCTGATCTTTCTGAGTGTCCAGTACTACCCATTTTTGATTGTCAGAAGAACCGGATAATGTCCACGATTTCGGATCTGCTTCCGGAGAATCAGCTGCCGATGTAAGTGAATAGGATTTTACTGAGACACTACTGTTTCCATTCCAATTTATATTCACATTACTATGATAAGTAACGTACTTTGTGTCTAAATCATTATCTACTAACTTTCCAACTTCCGACCCAACAGGTGCATCCGAATATTGAGTCCAAAGAGTTCCGCCACAAGGCATACTGGAATTATTGGCATCTAATGCCCAATAAGTCTGAAAGAAAGCTCTTCCTTTTCCTTGTTCATCATCATCTGAACAGCTAGCAGCACAAAACGACAATAACAAAATTGAAAATAGAAATCCACTCTTCATAAGAAAAGAATCGGTGTTCATCTTCCACCGCAACGATTTCGCGTGATGTTTTTTCATTCTAAATACATTCATTTTACTTGTTTATTAAGGTTACTAAATACATTTGTATTCTTAACTATGCATATATTTTTCTTGTTAACGAAAGCAAAATAAGTTCTTTTTCACCTATTACATATACTCTGGCGTGACAAAATGAAGACAAAATTTCGTTGACAAAGAAGCGCACAACAAGCACAATAAGAGCACAAAATAAAATCCTCATATTCAACACATTAAGCGCCACTAAGCACAATAAGAGAACAATAAGAGAACAATAAGAGAACACAAGAGAAAAGTATTAATTCAAATCTGTATTCTCTTTTCAAACCCGAACAAAATGGGGTAAGGTACCGACTCCACTATTAATAGACGTAAAAAGACTAGCTATGATAATAAACGACTTGCCTAAGAATATATAACTTGCCGGCAGATATTTTTCCAAATACCTGCGACGAGAAAATCAATTCTGTTTTTTTTCCCATACAGCTAAACGAGCATACAGTTCTACAAGTGCACCCTGATGTAGAATCTGCCATTTATTGCCACCGTCTTCTGTCGGAATATCTCCACTTAAACCACTCAAATCCTCATTATTAATCAATCCATTATTATGATGTGCTTTGCCAAACCAGGCGTGTAACATCGTACTATGTATATCTTCCAAATACAATGAGTTCTTGTCAATGGAGTAGAGTTCGAAAAATCCACGACACATAATAGTATTAAACCATGCGTGTCCGGGCGACAGGACTTTAAAATCACGTTTCAAAATATCCGAATGAAACTGTTTAAACCACTTATTGTGACAAGCTTCCGCTATTTGTTTTGCTAAATTCAAATAAGAATTCTCTTGCGTTATTTTATAAAGAAGACAAGCCAACTGCAAAGGCTGACCAGAATTATAAGAATACTTATTCTTCTCTATGTTACCTACCTGAGTGGGATCATCATCTTTAGGAGAAGCGTTATCATAATACAAATGATCACTAGGATCATACATATAAGTCTGCAACCAGTTAAAACACTCTTTTGCTTTATCCAAATAAATTTGTTTGTTAGTTAACTGATATAAAATACAACTCAATACCCCTGTCGGAGCTGTAGAACAAGTATTCTTCGACCTACTAGGTTCGTTCAATTCTCTCCAATGTACTCCGCCACCACAAGTTTCATCCCACCATACTGTGCCAAATAATTCCACACAGCCTCAGCCTGAGTCAAATAACGTTTATCTCTAGTAATAATATACCATTCCGCCATATCAAGTCCAATCCATACATTATCATCATAAAACGCTCGTTGCCAGCTGCCGGATACACACTATATGCAGTACGTCCACGATCTGCTATCCAAAAAGCCTGAATACCACTGAACATATCATTGTCCAAAGACTCATAGTGCCGTTCCTGCCCCGTACCAAGAGAAGCTTCTCTCATTGCCACAAACGCAGACAATCCACTACCTTGTCCCCATACAAGTGCGTCTCCATCCCAATAACCGTCAGCCTTAGGATACCATGTCTGCCAACACGTCCGAGGCCCCTTGTGATAATAATACTCTATAACCTTTGTCATCAAGGTATGAGCACAATCAAACATTTTCATTTGTGCATATTCAAAGGTTGCCGCTTCCTGACTTTTACTCTCCGACCGCAAACCATTGACTCCCACTAAAGTGACCGCTACCTCATACGTTCCCTCTGAAGGTACTTGTAGCAAATAATTTGCTCCGTTTTTGTATTTGACATCATTACCATTTAATAAAACAATGCTCCATTCCTGCGTCTTTCCGGTGTCTATCCTCCGATAAGCTATTTCTATCTGGAGATCTTTCACATAGGTTTTCCTCACAAAATTCACAACCAGCTCTTTCTCCCTATTTGTATTCAACACTTCCAGTTGCTCCACCGGATCAATTTTTGGAGAAAGTTTTCCTCTTCTTTACTATCTCCACTACACGACTGCATGGTAGTCCCAACCACAAATAGAACTATCAATATACCAATTATCTTTTCCATATATTTTTTCATTTATTATTTCCCAACGAGGTGGTAGCCTGTTACAATCCGACTTCAATACCTTCTGTCAGATTACCACTAGCCAGTCGAATACCTTGTTTAGTTATCACCTTGACAATTGCCATCCCTTTATTCTCCAGTTCTCTTTTTCCTGTTTTTCCAACCAGTTTCACCATGACTTTGTTACCATTACGTTCTGCTGTAAACTGTTGTAAACTATAATCACCTTTTTGGTATGACCAGCCGTCTCCAGCATCCCAATACATACTTCCGGAAGCCTTGCCTTGCTCATCCAAACAGACCAAAAGCGTCAAAGGATCCAGTGAATTTTCAGTGGTATTCTGTATTATCTTGCCGGTAGGAATGATAGAACCACCACGAATCTTTAATTTTGCCTGATATTTACCATCCTTATCCCCGTCTACTAGTGACAAATCCTCCCATATTCCTTTAGGAAGCGCCGTTTTTTTAGCAAATGAAGGGATTACCAACAGGTCATCACCAACCAGAAATGCTTTTTCTTCCGCTCTTAACGAAAGATCTTTTGGATCAGCAAAGAATATCGGACGCATGATAGGCATACCTGTTGTGGAAGCCTCATGCAAAAGAGTATAATAATAAGGTAGCAAAATATATCTGCGTTCCAAAGCAATACGGGAAACCTCTTCTATTTCTTTTCCAAAAGCCCAAGGCTCTTTATTGTTGGTTCCGGCACAAGCATGACCGCGAGAAAAAGGGTAAAAAGCTCCCAGTGCAATCCAATTTCCAAACAAATCGGCATCTGCATGGAACAAGAAGCCACCAATGTCAGCACCACTCATAGGTTGTCCCGACAGTCCCAATGTTAACGACATAGGTACAGACATCTCCATATGCTCGCGACTGGAACCATTGTCACCTGTCCATGTTGCGGCATAACGCTGCCCTCCCAAGAAATTAGAACGAGTCAGAATAAAAGGACGTTTCTTAGGTTGCGCGGCTAACATTCCTTCTCTTGATGACTTAACCATTAAGAACCCGTAAACATTATGATATTGCAAATGAGTTCCGGCAGGAATTCCATTTCCACCTCTATGCAAATTATCTTCCGGCATCGTTCCGTAGGTGTATTACTCACTTGCGGTTCGTTCACATCGTTCCAAACCCCATCTACGCCTTGCGCCATAAAGTCTTTATAAAGTCCGCCCCACCACTGGCAAACTTTAGGATCTGTGAAATCCGGCCATGCCACTTTCCCCGGCCATGCATCACCGTTATATTCTTTTCCATCGGCAGTTTTTACCCAAACATCATTTGCTGTTCCCGAATCATAGACAGAATAACCAGTTTCAGCTTTAGCTCCCGGATCAATCATCCATACCGAATGGAACCCACGCAGATGCAAGTCTCGATTTACAGCTTTTGGATCAGGAAAACCTTGCGGGTTAAATGTGAATATACGATAACCATCCATATAATCAATGTCCATCCAAATTGCATCACACGGAATACGCTTGTAACGAAGCGTATCGGCTATTTCTATTACACGACTGTCAGGCGTATAAGAAAAACGGCATTGCTGATAGCCTAAAGCCCAGCGCGGAACCATCGGCATAGTACCGGTTAGTTCGGATAATCCTCGAACAACAGCCTGCGGTGATTCTCTGTCAATGATAAATACACGAAAAAGCTCCCCTTCACTTCTTAACTCTATTTTCTCATCTGTACTGCTTAATTCAGCTTTCCAAGTAGTATCAAACAAAATACCAAAGGCGGTTCCCTCCTTCCTGACTCCCATCATCCATGGATGTGACTGATACAAACGCGTTCCATTATCAACTCCGTATGCTCCGGAATCGGTATTCCACAGTTTTATGGTTTTTCCGTTTCTTAAAAGAGATCCGGTAACTTCTCCGCCTCCGTAGATACTCGTACCTTCCGGTATGATTAATGATGCATTCGCTTTACCGTCAGTCAGTGAAAAATCGGGAACCAGCTCCCACCCGGAAGAAAGCGCTCCCTGTTCGCGAGGTTCTTTTTCAATTGCAAAAGAAGGTACTTTCTTGGCATCAAAGCCATCAGGTACAAATTTGGCAATTCCATTTCCTACCATAACGCTACGCGCGACATTTACCTTCCTCGTAGAGGCATTAATAGACAAAGACAATGTTACGAGCAAACTAATTGCTACAGTTTTAATGCAGTTTTGTTTCATGATTTCTTAATTAATGATTCTGTTGAATACTTATCCTTCAATGGCTAAGTACAAAGCGAATTAAACACTTTTTCACTCATTAATCATCCTCTGAAATGACAAAATGCTGGCAAAATCACATTGGTCAAAAGACACATAACATGTACAATGGGAGCACATTATAAACAAGACATTTACAATGTGTTACAATATATTGTGTATAATGAGCGCACAATATAAAGTACAAGAAAACTACGGATTCTTATGCTGTTCTCGATAATCCTTAGGTGTCATACCGAATTTTCTAGCAAATTCTTTGTAAAAATAGGAACGACTTGATATCCCTACATCAGCAATAACGTCCTGAATAGAAAGATCTTCCTCTCTCAAAAGACGCGCAGCTTTCTCCATTCGATAGTTTTTAATCAGATCGCTAGGAGCAATGGGAGATATTTCCTTAAACTTACGATAAAACTGGCGCGGACTCATTGCCATACGATCGGCTATCAATGTTGAGCCCAATTCTTCCTCTTCAAGATTCTGTTCAATCACCTGCAAAAGCTTACGGATAAAGTCAGCCTGCTCTGCTGTAGTACACACTATTTGCCCTGCCAATTCACCCAAATCTTCCAAATAAATTTGTTTGGCTTCCCGCTTACCATAAATAGCTTTATGAACATCTTCTTTCAGAAAGAGAATATCATAGGGTAGTACAATATAGGAATCGGACCATTTAATCAGTTCGCGCTGAATAACCGAACTTGCTTTCCATGTCAGCAAAGGAATAAAAGCTGTTTTCGCTAAAGCCGAGCGATTCTTTCCAACATATTCCATAAACGTACTCTCCTCTTCCGCATACATAGCCATATCAACTAAAAAACAACAGGAACCGAACGATGAATTTCCTCAAATGCCACCTGTACACTTTTCACCGAATGTATCAAATATTCTTCAGAAAATAATCCTGTTATCAACCAAACCATTTCTTCACGATCTTCTAATAAAAGAATCGTTTTCTTTTCACTCGATTGATTTTCAATTAATGTGGCGGGATTGAAAGTAAGCATCAGGCTATGTTGAGCACTGTCAGATTCTACATAACGAACAACTGTATGAAGTTGCTCTAAAGCTGATTGCACAAAACAAAGCATCAACTGAATACCGAAAAACCGATCAATATCTTCTTTATTAAACACAGAAGAAGGAGTTCCGGTCAGTTGTTGTTGTAGTTCTTTAAGCACATCAACCGTACCAGATATTATTAACGACATCTTGCCGTTTTCTTCCTGCACACTAACCGTAATTCTGCCTGACGATGTTTTCTGACAAACAAACTGGTAACAATAATAAAGAATACAACGTAAAGCATTTTTATAGACCGGAAAAGTAAAATTCGCAGGAATCAGAGATTGTACCAAAGTAACATCTACTCCTTCTGACTTCAACGTGCGAAGTACTTCCATAGATAACTCCTGTATACACATACGGGCAGACAAAACAAAGGTAGTAGGATAAAAATGCTTCAGTTTCTCTGAATAAAGAGTCTCTGGCCGGAAAAGAGCACTCATCGCTGTTTCACGTATTAACTCCACTTGCTTACGACGTTGTTCATAAGAAGCGTTTTCTGCACGTAGCTGATCGCAAGCATGGTAAATGAGGGTAAAACTATCCAATAAGTCACGATTATAACTACTACTTTCCAGCACCTTTTTATTATTTTCCGTATTGAGCAACCGTTTCAGTATACGTTCATGAAGGATATATTTACGAAGTAAATGAAACAAATAAACCACAAAGAGCACTATTAATAAAATATAAAGGAGATAAGCCATAGCGACTGATACCACGGTGGAAGAATATGTATGGGAATGGAAAAGAATTTATACTCCGTATCGAACACATCTTTCTTATAACGGACTTTAAAAATATAATCACCCGCAGGCACATCAGTATATGAAGCCTCATTGATGCTGCTGAATGAAGTCCATTGGTTATCATATCCTTCCAGGATGAATGAATATTCCACTTCTTTCCCGGTCAAATAATCAGGTACGGTAAAAGAAGGAGAGAAAGAAGTTTCCGCTCCTTCCAATTGCAGACTTTTTCCCATCTTCCGTATAATAATCACCTAAATTTACTGCTGTCCGCCCAAGCCACAACCGACGTAACACAATATCCGGATAAAACTCAGGGCAGCCGCCACTTTACGATCCAGATAAAGCAGTCCATCAATTCCTCCAAAGAAAAGACTACCTGTATAAGGACACTGATAATAGGCATCATCACTAAACTCTCCTATTTGCACACCGGCACTGTAATAATAATCATGCGACGAGCCATTTTTCGGATTATATTTGATAAGTCCGCGATTAGTACCCAGCCAAAGGAAGCCATTGCCATCTTCTTGTATACCATGTATCATATCATTAAGAAGTCCCTGCTCCCTACCGATATAAGTAGCTTCTATCTTCTTTCCGCAAAATGAAAGACAAACCAAACCAGAAGTTGTGCCTTACATACATTTTACCATCTTGAGTGCGGTACAAACTTAATATATCGTCTACCGACTTGCGCAGCTTTTCTTTCAAAGAGATGACCTGATATTCTTCCGTTCGTTTATCGAAACGAACAAGTCCTTTTTCACGACTGCCTAACCATAAGATAGAATCCCCCTCCGCCAACATGGGATAAAACATCATAATCTCCCGTTGCTCATGAAAAAAATGATAACGTTTTTGCTGACGTATATTAATAGTCCCCGCTTTCTTTTCAAGCACCATTTTATAAAAACCATCTACCGCCGTTACAGCATACAACACACTATCATTTTCTTCATAAATATCGTGTATCTCAATAACAGGTCGACCGGAAGAATATTCTACCGAATGCACAGCATCATCTCTGAATGAATAATAAAATAATCCCGGATTTCCTGCCCCTATCCAGAAGCCATCCATATAGCGACTTTGGATCAGTTTGTAAACGTGAAACTCATGATTCCATTTAATATATGATGATACTACCTGTTTCTCTCCGGGAGAATAAATCATAGCTTCCAAAGGAGAATTTCCTACTGCTTGATGATAATCGGGCAAATGTAAAAGTCCATCTCCCTTTGTTCCAAACCATAACCCTCCATATTCATCAGTCAATATCGAACGCACTTGTCTACTTAAATTAGGTGACATACGATTCAGCATCAGATTGGTAGCGATCGAATATTTCTTGGCATACATCACAGCTCCCTGCCCGTCCGACGCTATCCAAAGCAGTCCTTGGCGTGGTTCCCTATAAATTCCATAGATACGGATGTTACGATTAACAATCTCTTCTTCATATTTTTTGGAAGTACGTAAACGGATCAATCCATTAGCACGAAATCCAATGATAATATCTTCATAAAAGGGAACAATCCCTGTTATTACTCCATATTTCTGAACGAGTGATGAAAGATTACGAATATAAATCTTGGATTTACGAGAGATATCATACATATATAAATCTCTGTCACAATCTAACGAAACAAAAAATACCATTCTGATAGAAATATCTTCAATTGCTTTCGAATGGAACTTGTTTGTTGAGATAGATAATTTCACCGACAAACTATCCGTATCAAATCTATTGAGTGAGTAATTAAGAATTTGTCCCGTACTAGGTGGAAATACCCAAAGCCCCCCATCATCGGTCACAAATGCACGTTGTTCCATACTATCCACTGGTAAAACAGAAGTTTGTACCCGGATAAAACGTTGATGATGCGTATTATAATAGTAAATTCCGTCTCCGGTAAGTATCCAAGTGTTTCCCTGATTATTGGAATGAACATAATAATCGCCTGAAAAATCATAGTTGGCTACCACTTGCCTCGCCTTTTGTGAGAAGCGGTTTACTCCCAAATGGGTAGAAATCCATAAGCAACTATTATCTGCCTGCGAAATAGAATGAATCACGTTATTACTTAACGTTTTGCTTTCAGAAAAATCAGAGCGAAACACCTCCATCGTCTTTCCATCCCAACAGTTTACCCCATCATACGTGCCAAACCACATCAGTCCCACATTATCTTGAAAAAGACAAAGCACTGCACTATTGGATAAGCCTTGTTGATAATCTACTTTTGAAAAGAAATAAGTATCATTGTCAGCTATAGCAGCCAATGATCTCATCATTATAAATAATGCTATCAGTTTTATTTTCATGTCGTACGTTTATCAATAAGCTGTTCAAAACCTGTTAGGCCTCTTGCTGATACTATTACGGACATTAGTAACATTACTGGCAACACTTGTACCGTTTGCATGTTTTTCAATTTGTTAGTTCCTTCCTAGTCTCAACAGAAGTGTATACACAAAAGAAGCGCGAGACCGCTAAACTTATATCCAAGTGCAGGTTCTGGACTACCTCTGTGTTGAATACAAGCAAAAACAGCTCACGCCCTTGACTGTATATCAGCACCTAGGTGCAACATACAAACCAAAGGGAGAACGTTTTGTTTATTTCCTCAACACAGCTCGAATTGTCCAGATTCGCACTTGAGAAAAAGCACTAAACGCTTCCTTATAATAAAAACGTCCTAAAGGACAGTACAAATATACTACAATTTTCCTTTAATTATCCTTTTCACATATCAAATCTACATATATAAGCCGTTTATTTATCATTGATTATAAGATCTATAAACCTTTGTATATCACTAACCTCCTTATACTATATCTATCTAACGAAGTAGAGAAGTAAGCTATATAGATTAGTTTCCTCTCAATACTGCTTACTTCTCATGTAATCTATTAATAGAAAAGTTGCTCTTGATTAAGTCCAAACTTTCTTTTTATTAACAGTAAAGTTGCTTTTCATCCCTTCCAATCTATAAATGCAAGCTTCATTTATAAAAACAAAGGTTCCGTTTTTAAAAACAAAACTTGCATTTATAAAAATGAAGCTTGCATTTTAAGTTTGTAAATAACAAAAGAGAAGTTTACTATTGGACGAAAGGAAGTTTAGACTTAATCAAAAGAAACTTTATTGTTAATACTCAAGGAGAAGAGTAACTATCATTATTCAGTGGATATCATCCTAATAAAAAGTCTCGTATATCAATGAGACAACTTATTCAGTTATCTTTATGATATACGAGACTCAAATGTTATAAATAAAATCCTATTTTACAGGATATTATTTTGCTAATTCATTAATCACATCCATTATCTTCTGACCGATTTCCTCGGCAGCTTCCATAGTAGAAGCTTCACTATACACACGGATGATCGGTTCTGTATTACTCTTGCGCAAATGCACCCATTTGTCGGCAAAGTCTATTTTCACACCGTCGATATCGTTGATTTCTTCGTTCTTATAGATTTCCTTCACTTTGGCAAGGATAGCATCTACATCGATTTCCGGAGTCAAGTCTACACGGTTTTTAGCAATGAAGTAAGGAGGATAAGTAGCACGGAGCTCGCTAACCTTTTTTCCTTCGTGAGCCAGATGGCTAAGGAATAATGCGATGCCTACCAATGCATCACGTCCGTAGTGACTAGCAGGATAAATTACTCCACCATTTCCCTCACCGCCGATAACGGCATTGGTTGCTTTCATCTTCGTTACAACATTTACTTCGCCTACGGCAGAAGCGCTGTATTCCATTCCATACTTGCGAGTTACATCACGCAAAGCACGAGTAGAGCTCAAATTAGAAACAGTGTTACCGGGGGTATGTTTCAGTACATAGTCGGCAACAGTAACCAGTGTATATTCTTCACCGTACATTACGCCATTCTCGCAGATCATTGCCAGACGGTCAACATCGGGGTCTACAACAAAAGCTACATCGGCCTTTCCACCTTTCATTAAGTTCATGATGTCACCGAGGTTCTTTTCAAGCGGTTCGGGGTTGTGTTGGAAATTGCCGGTAGGTTCACAGTAGAGTTTTTCTACATGTTTCACACCCAAACGTTCAAGAAGTTCAGGGAGAATGATACCGCCTACAGAGTTCACACAGTCAATCGCTACACGGAAATTGGCTTTCTTGATAGCTTCTACATCTACCAGGTCGAGAGCCAATACACTGTCGATATGTTTCTGATTATAAGTCAGGTCTTTGCGGTAAGATCCCAGATGGTCGACATCGGCATAGTCAAATTCTTCAGCTTCAGCAATACGAAGTACTTCGTTGCCTTCGGCTGCATTCAGAAATTCACCATGTTCATTCAGCAATTTCAGTGCGTTCCACTGTTTCGGGTTATGAGAAGCTGTCAGGATAATACCGCCACAGGCGCCTTCCATTGTTACAGCAAGTTCTGTGGTCGGGGTAGAAGCAAGATCAATGTCTACTACATCCCAGCCCATTCCCATCAATGTGCCGACTACTACGTTTTTTACCATTTCACCGGAAATGCGGGCATCACGTCCCACAACAATCTTATTACTCTTTGCCTTGCAGGTTCTACGAATCAAAGTAGCATAAGCCGAGGTGAATTTTACAATGTCAAGCGGGTTCAGTCCTTCTCCCGCTCCTCCGCCGATAGTTCCGCGGATTCCAGAGATAGATTTGATTAGAGTCATAGGTTCTTTAGTTAAAGATTTGATTTATCTAATGTTAGTGCTTTAGCTTTTTGCTTTCTCGAACTTCCGGATATCATAGAAATAAGGATTGACATATTGTTGTGCAGTTGTATGTCCCATCTTAGAAGGCACAATCAGGCGTACATGCGCATTATTACGCAAATAAGGTAAGGCAATCAGCCATCCGGATGGAATTGCAGTTCCATAACCTTTACTATTCCATAATAAATCGTAATCCAAACTACCGGATAAAACGATTCCATAAACAGTAGACGTGTTTTGCACATAACGGAATGTTAATGGAAACTTATAATAATCAGGAACATCCATCCATCTTTCCAAAGGAACATTGAAACATGTAGTATCTCCTGTCATCATATCCTGTTCTACATAGCGGGTACAAATGACATTATTGTTAGCAAAAGTATCTACCTCATTAATAACTTCAACTCCATTCTTATCCTCTTTTCCTCCACGATCTACGATCTGCATATATACGCCATTGGAGAAAGCAACGTATTCGTCATATCCATTCCCCGCTTCTTTAGAAGCTGTAATCGTATCCCGTTCAAACTCTTCCAATGAAATGACACGAATATCATTATCTTTGATGAACTTATTCACCGCATTTTTCTCGTCTTCCAGCATTTCTGCATAAGTCTTCGAATTGTCGCATGCCTGGAACAGACTTCCGGCGGTTAACAAAGAGAGAAATAAAAATACAAGTTTTTTCATTATCTGTTATTTAGCTATATTCCGCACAAATGTATCTCAAAATCATTAAAAGTTGAAAGGGGGAAGTTGAAAGTTCGTATCTTTTAACCTTTCCATATTCACTTTTAACCTTCCATCTTTAGCTTTTCGCTGTTAGTAAAGGTTTATATTTCTCAAGCGCCTTTTCAAAGACCGCTTTTGCCTCTTCCATCGTTCCGAAAAATTCACCGCCTGAAGCATTCAAGTGACCTCCTCCATGGAAGAATTCGGCAGCTAACTGATTGCATGGGAAGGTTCCTACTGAACGAAGGGATATTTTAATCATCGGTTTCTCGGTATCTTCCCTCAAAAAGCAAGAGAAACAGACATTTTTAATGGAAAGAGGAATATTAACAAAGCCTTCGCTATCGCCTTTTATATAGTTGAATTTACTTTGCTCTGCTTTTGTCAGGGTGATTAAAGCCGAATTATAATCCGAATACACAGTCATGTTCGATAATACATATCCCATCAAACGTAAACGGCTCTCCGAATAGGTGTTGTACACCTTACGATAAATATCATCTTTATCGATTCCTTTAGAAAGGAGTTCGCTAATGATAAAATAAATCTCCCGGTTGTTCGAGTTATAGGTGAACCCACCGGTATCTGTCATCATCCCTGTGTAGATACATTCTGCGCCTTCCTTAGAGATATCACTGAAATATCCCATACGGCAGATGAGACGGAATATCAGTTCGGAAGTAGAAGATATTTTGGGATAGGACATTACTATCTTACAGAAATCTTCGGGATATAAATGATGATCGATCATTATTTACGTGCCGGAGAAGCGGCCACAGCATCTGCCATATCGTCGATACGCTTCAGTGCATTGAAATCGAGGCAACAGATGACGTCTGCTTCGGCGATCAATTTATCTGCAAAGTCTTTGTAACGGTCATACAACAGGATATCCTTACTGCCCGGCATCCACCGCAGAAAATCGGGAAAAGCATTCGGCACAATTACGTTTACTGTTTTCTCTTGTGAATCTAAAAAATGATATAATCCCAATGAAGAACCGATAGCATCGCCGTCAGGAGAAACATGAGATACAATTACTATTTTGTCAGCTCGTTCAAACCATTTGGTAAAATGGTCTATTTTGGCTTGTTCAATTACTTTCGTCAACATACTCTTATACTTTATCAAGGTGCAAATGTACGATAAATCTTTGTACTTAGAGCAAAAAGCGGACAGAACCTTCGTCGGATAGCGAGATAAACCGCAGACGGATTGCTTGCATTCGCTTTCAAGGAGGTGTCTGCGGTATTCCGAGAGAGATGCGTCCAATATGACGTAAGAGAAAGAAAAGATTCGGGTGAGCTCTTCCAGATGTCCGTCATATCCTTTGCATAAGTAAAGATACTGAATATATAACGGAGAAACGGTGGTTTTGTTCCGCCAATGGTTATCATTTATTACACAAATATGACAGCCATGATAGGATATAATCTGCTGCTGACGATTAAGTACCATATACCGGCAATCGCCAGTTATTTCTTTGGGAGGCAGAAGGTGATGATGCTTCCAATAGTTAGCAGTCATGCGTTTCAGACGTTTTTCATTGGGGATAGTATCTACATAGTTTATCCAGGAACGTCCATCGCTCTCAATGCAATGTACTGCAGGGCAACCGCGCACGTTATAGAAGACCAGACTTGTCCGGGGACGATCTAGCCAATATAATGTTGCATGATAAGTCCCTAGTAATAAGATAGTAAAAAGACAAATCAATAAATTCCGGTATCGACGGTTCATGAAATAATAGGTTAACAAAAAGCCAACGATATAGATACCCAATATTTCTGACTGATAAAGCCAGATTCCATCTATAGAAGCGTAAGGAAGCTGTTCCACCCATCGGACGAAGAAATTAAGTCCTTCCAATAGTTTCTTAACACCTTCGGCCACTACGATCTGAAGCCACGAAAGAGGAGTCAGAAGAAGCATAATGACAGCAGCATACAGGATAATCGTAATGAAAGGAATAACAACCAAGTTCGTCAATAGAAAATGTACAGAAAAACCGGGAGAAATAAACATGAACAAGCGGAAGCTGTTCCTATTTGTGCAG
>ENA-OQIG01000514-OQIG01000514.1-human-gut-metagenome-genome-assembly--contig:-NODE-514-length-22139-cov-3.504906_pt1 | contig 22139 bp, 22 predicted proteins | sample MGYA00242576_ERZ504741 | MGnify/ENA primary metagenome ERZ504741 (study PRJEB26092, sample SAMD00036436) | human gut metagenome | host: Homo sapiens | study: EMG produced TPA metagenomics assembly of... | reverse complement strand
TTTACGCAATACGCGAGTTTTGTATTGCAACCTCATATCTTGTCAATGCACAAAAGAGTGTCTTTGATGAGCAGCACATCTAACGGTTTTCTCTTTAAAAACTGCTACGGTTATTGTAGCATATTGGATAATAATTTACAAGGCTCCTCCCACCGCCTAAAGGCAGTGGGTTTCTGCCTATGACAAAGGAAAGGAGTTATTTATGAAAAATCCTTTACGCAAACGTCTGCCCAGAGAACTGAAGGGGGAACTGGGAAAATATCTGGTGGTCTTTATTTTGATGGTATTGACCATAGGAATGGTTTCCGGATTTCTGGTGGCTGACGGAAGTATGATTGTTGCTTATAATGATGGATTTGACAAATACAATATAGAAAACGGAATTTCGTACCAATCAGCAGATATATAAAAGCCAGAAAGAAGAAATCCAGAATCTGGGAATAAAGCTGTATGAAAATTTCTATATTGAAGAACTTCTGGATAATGGAAGTACCATGCGCTTTTTCAAAAACAGGACAGAAATCAATGGAGTATGTCTGATGCAGGGAGAATTTCCCAAAGCAACAGGGGAAATTGCAATTGACCGTATGTATGCAGACAATAATGAACTGAAGGTGGGAGACACCTTGAAGAGCCAGAGCGGTAAGCAGACCTGGAAGATTACAGGGCTTGTGGCTCTGTCTGATTACAGCTGTCTTTTTCAGAATAATAATGATTCCATGTTTGATTCTGTGAAATTCGGAGTTTCTGTGGTAACACCGGAGGAGTTTGATACCCTGGATCAGGATAAGCTCCAGTACAATTATTCCTGGATCTATGACAAACAGCCCAAAACAGAAAAAGAGGAAAAGGACGTTTCAGAAGAACTGATGGAAAATATAGGGGAAATCGTCACCCTGGAAGCTTTTGTACCCAGATATCTGAATCAGGCCATCACCTTTACCGGGGAGGATATGGGAAGTGACAAGGCTATGATGATCATATTGCTATACATTGTAATTGTCATTATGGCTTTTGTATTCGGAATTACTATCAGTAATACGATTCGCAGGGAAGCAGGGGTTATCGGCACGCTCAGAGCTTCCGGCTATACCAGGAGAGAATTGATCCGGCATTATATGGCATTGCCTGTCCTTGTTACACTGGTAGGAGCCTGGTGGGAAATATTCTGGGATATACAGTATTTAAAAATGTATGTGCAGGAATGTATTATGGCAGCTATAGCTGCTACCTATGTGACCGTATGGAGCGCAGAAGCTTTTCTGCTTACAACAGTAGTTCCGGTGATCATTATGCTGGTGGTGAATTATGGAGTTCTCCGACACAAATTGCGTCTTTCCCCGCTGAAATTCCTGCGCAGGGATCTTTCAGGCAGAAAGAAGAAAAAAGCAATTTATTTAAGCCCTGTTATAAAAATCTTTTCCAGATTTCGCCTTCGTGTGATCTTTCAGAATATGAGCAATTATCTGGTACTGTTTATCGGGATTATCTTTGCCAACCTGCTGTTGATGTTTGGATTACTCCTTCCTTCGGCCTTATCTCATTATCAGGTGGAAATCCAGAATAATATGCTGGCAAAATATCAGTATATGCTTCAGGTTCCGGTAAGTGCAGCCAGTGGAAACAAATTTGACAGTCTGTTTTCTATACTGGAATTCTATATGTCTGCGGAAACAAAGAATGAAGATGCAGAAGAGTTTTCAGCATATTCTTTAAATACTCTTCCCGGAAAGTATAAGAGCGAGGAGGTTCTTTTGTATGGAATCGAGCCGGACAGCAGATATGTAAAGGCTGATCTTGATAAAGGAATCTATATTTCCAGTGCTTATGCGGACAAATATGGGATTCATCCCGGAGATACCATTACCCTGAAGGAAAAGTATGAAAAGGAACAGTATTCTTTTAAGGTAACAGGAATTTATGATTATACGGCAGGCCTGTGTGTATTTATGACCAGAACTCAGCTGAACGAAACCTTTGATCTGGGAGAAGATTATTACAGCGGCTATTTTTCTGATACCAGGATTACAGATATCAAAGACAAATATATTGGGTCAGTGGTGGACCTGGATGCACTGACCAAGATTTCCAGACAGTTGGATGTGTCTATGGGAAGTATGATGGGAATGGTAAATGGATTTGCTATTGTGATCTATATGGTACTGATCTATCTTCTTTCCAAGATCATTATCGAAAAAAATGCCCAGTCTATTTCAATGGTAAAAATCCTGGGCTATACAAATGGCGAGATCAGCAGGCTGTACATTCTGTCTACTTCAATGGTAGTAGTGTTCTGTCTGCTTGTCAGTCTTCCAATAGAAACAGCGGTTATGAAGGTTCTGTTCAGGGAGATGATGCTGTCAAGCATTTCCGGCTGGATTACGCTCTGGATCGACCCGATGATCTATGTGCAGATGTTTGCAGCAGGAATCATTACATACGGAATCGTGGCCTTGCTGGAATTTCGGAGAGTGAAGAATATTCCTATGGATGAAGCCTTAAAAAATGTTGAGTAGGACAAAATTTGATAAAAATTTGACATTATCTGGAATTTGTGATACGGTTACACAGGAAACTGTTAGACCAATCAGTTGGAATAGGAGATTATTATGAGAAAAAGAACAACTTCAAGAGCAAAGGAAACTATTAAAGAAGCAACAACAAAGGCTACAGAAGCAGTCAAAGAGACAGTTGAGAAAACAACTGTAAAGGCTTCAGCAGTAATTGAAGAAGCAAAAGACGCTGCAGCCGATATTGCGAAGGCTCCGGTTGTAGAAGAAGCAAAAGAAACTGTAAAGAAGGCAGTGAAAGAAGTGGCTAAAAATATCGACATCAAAAAATTCGCAGAAACAACTATCGAATTACCTGGTTTTGCAGTTACAATGAGCTCCATCGAGGAAGCAATCAAAAAAGACATCAAAGACAAAGGCATCGAAGGAAAAGAAATCAGCGTTTATGTAAATGTTGAGCAGAAAGCCGCTTACTACACAGTAGACGGACAGGCTCTGACGATTACAGAATCGACCTGAATACATTATAATCTGTAAGCATTTTTTATAAACCGAAAATGGATGTCTGCAGGGATCCGGAAAGAAAATCTGCAGACATAAAAACAGCAGGATTGTTCATAGAATGAACAGACCTGCTGTTTTGCTTATTTATTATAGAACCACACTGTGGCGGATATGGATGATATCTCAGGAAGCTTTCTGCTCAAACAGATCCTCCCTTGTAATATTCTGTGCCCATTTCCCCTGGCGGTAATGATGGAATACCCATGGCCATTTCACAAACTCATCTGTACAGAGCAGGAAGTAGACCCACAATACCGGAAGCTTCAGGACAAAGGCCGCAAAAAATCCCAGAGGTACCGCATATACCCACATATCAATGGTATCGCAGATCAGTCCGAACTTCGTATCACCGCCTGCGCGGAATACCCCGGCGATCAGGCTGTGTTTACCGCAGAACCCATAATATAATAGGTATTGATAAGCAGCATGTACTTCAAATAATGCATTGCCCCGTCATTTAAGGATGCAAATCTCAGGACCAGAGGCGTGATGGCAAATACGATCACACCGCCAATGGCACCGGCTATAATGGTCATCTTCAGCATTCTGGAAGCATACACCTTCGATTTCTCCAGATCCCCTTTTCCCATTACATTTCCAAGAAGAATCGTTCCCGCACTGGCAATTGCAAAGCAGAACACAGAACCGATATTGCGCACAACCGTAACCAGAGAGTTGGCTGCAACGGCATCTGTTCCGAGATGTCCCAGGATCACAGAGTACATGGAGAAAGCAACACTCCAGGAAATGTCATTTCCAAGAGCGGGAAGTGACAGCCGGACGAAGTCGCCAAACAGCACCTTACTGCGGATAAACATAAAGGTCAGGTTCAATTTAACATCTTTGCTCAGGAAAGAAACGATCACGCATGCTGCCAGTTCGATCAGTCTGGAAGCAGCAGTTGCAATGGCAACACCTGTAGCCCCCAGCTTCGGTGCGCCGAAAAGCCCGAAGATAAAAGTAGCATTCAGGATAATATTCAATATAAAAGCCAGCATATTCAATGCCATACTGATCGTTACACGTCCGATACTGCGTAAAATCGCCAGATAAATCTCTGTAATTCCCCAGCAGAGATATGTAATTCCCATAATCCTAAGATAAGAAGAACCGATAGAGATCAGTTCCTGATCAGAAGTAAAAATCTTCATCATAAGCTGAGGAGCAGTAAATGCGATCAGTGCTACGATTCCCGAGATTATGATGGAAAAGCGGAGAGCAATTCCCTCGATCGCATGAATAGCCTGCATATTATTTTTTCCGAAATACTGCGCACACAGAAGAGATGCGCCTGTACCAAGTCCATAATATACCATAAACAGGATATTGGAGTAATTGGCAGCCAGAGACACCGCAGAAATCGCAGACTGTCCCACATAATTAAGCATAATTACATCTGCGGAGTTAACCGCTGCGCTGAGCAGATTCTGGATAATGATCGGAATCGTCAGTTTAAGCATCTGCCGGTAAAAATTATCCTTACCGACTGATAATGTGTTTATCATATTTACCCCCATAATAAGTATTTGCCTGATCAGGCAGTTCTATAAGTCTGCTCTCAGCATAATCCTTCCGGCAGAAAAACGCTATCGGTATTTTGACTGATTTCTACGTTATTTTGACTTTTGAGGATATGAATAAATCAAGGAGACATAACCTGGCTTATAATAAACCTTGCACAAAAGAAAGCGGACTGATATAATTCGTATGTATTTTGAGAGGAATACATACTGTGACTGATAAAAAATATAATGGGAGAAGTTTATGGCGACATTACAGCAATTAGATATGAATATTTTACTGTGGATCCAGGAACATTTAAGGGTGGATGCCCTGACTCCGTTCTGGAGAGCAGTCACCTTCCTCGGAAACGGAGGATGGTTCTGGATCGTATTATGTGTGCTTCTGATCTGTTTCGGGAAAACACGCAAAACAGGAGTGACAGCGGCACTCTCGCTGCTGTCAGGGTTTCTGATCACAAATCTGCTGATAAAAATGCAGTAGCCCGTCCAAGACCTTTTGATACTTATACACAGATCATCCCGCTGATCACCAGACCGAAAGACTATTCATTTCCATCTGGCCATACCTGCGCTTCCTTTGCCGTTGCACTGGTCTGTCTGCGGATGCTGCCCGGGAAATGGGGAATTTTGCCTGTTGTTCTGGCCGGAATGATTGCTTTTTCCAGACTCTATCTGGGCGTACATTATCCGGGGGATGTTCTGGCAGGATTTCTGGTGGCACTGCTCACAAGTACAGTGGCATGCAGCTGATGCGGAGAACATTTTCACCTCAGAAAAGCTGACCGGTTCAGAAGAAAACTTCCAGGGGGAAATACAAAAAAGATATGCAAAAATCAGCAGAAAAATATTCGAATGTAAAGTGTAAAGGATAATCTTGTAATGAACAAAAATGAAATCTATATAAAGAGCGGAACCAATTACAAAGAAATGACAAAGGAACTGCTGGCACAGTGCGGCCTGGCGTCTGTAATTTCAGATAAAAAGATGCAGATTGGTATCAAGCCTAATCTTGTATCACCTTCCGAGGCTTCATGGGGAGCTACCACACATCCGGAAATTGTGGCGGGAATTATTGAGTATCTGCAGGAAAACGGATATGGAAATATTGCCATTCTGGAAGGCTCCTGGGTGGGAGATAAGACCACAGAAGCATACGAAGTATGCGGATATCGTGAACTAACGGAAAAATATCAGGTGCCTTTTTGGGATATGCAGAAAGACAAGGGGATTGAAAGAGATTGCAGGGGGATGAAACTGAATGTCTGTGAACGTGCGGCAAATATTGATTTTCTGATCAATGTTCCGGTATTGAAAGGCCATTGTCAGACAAAGATCACATGTGCATTGAAAAATATGAAAGGATTGATCCCCAATACAGAGAAGCGTCATTTTCATGCGATGGGACTGCATGAACCGATTGCACATCTGAATGCGGGGCTCCATCAGGATTTTGTCGTGGTTGATAACATTTGCGGGGATCTGGATTTCGAGGATGGCGGAAATCCGGTAGTGATGAACCGTATCTGGGCGGGGACGGATCCGGTACTGATCGATTCTTATGTATGTCAGATCATGCATTATACAACGAAAGATGTACCGTATATTGAACTGGCAGAGAAGCTTGGGGTTGGAAGTACTGATCTGAAAAATTCCCACATCGTATACTGTGAGGAAAATGCCCGCAAAGAACTTCCGAAATCAAGAAAAGTGGTAGAACTTCAGGATGCAGTAGAAGAAGTAGAATCCTGCAGTGCCTGCTATGGTTATCTCATCCCGGCTCTGGAAATGCTTAAAAATGACGGCCTTTTCGAGAAACTGGACACGAAAATCTGCATCGGCCAGGGATACCGCGGAAAAACAGGAAAACTGGGTGTAGGTGCATGCACCTGTAAATTTGAACATAACGTAAAGGGATGTCCTCCAACAGAGAATCAGATTTATGATTTCCTGAAGCAGTATATTCTGGGAGAAAATAAATAATATGATATCAGGGGCCCAGGTTCAAAAAGTCGTTCGTGCCTGCATGATAAGACTTTTGAATCTGGAACCCTGTTTGATTTTACAATGCCATCTTTATCATCTGTATAATTTTATCCTGCTCAAATTTACTGCTGTCAAATGCCAGATGATACTGGGAAATATCTTTCCATTTCTTATCTGTAAAGTACTCATAATAAGTACGCCGTTCTTTATCCACTTTCTTAACCAGCTTCTGTGCACTTTTTTCTTCCCGTCCCGTACGCTCGATGACAGTCTGTACACGATACTCAAATGGTGCATGGATAAATACGCTCAGGCATTTATTGTCGAGGATGTGATTGGCACATCGGCCAACGATCACACAATCTTCTTTCTCAGCAGCATCCAGAATAATCTTTCGCTGAAGATCAAAGAGCACATCATTCATGGGAATAAAGTGAAAATCGCTGTCCATCTGAAGTTCATGGTCAATGGGAAAACGCCACTGGCTGCCACGTTTCTCATCAACCTTGGCAAGCAGATCAAAAGGAATATTCTCTTTCTGAGCTGCAATATCGATCAGCTCTTTGTCATAAAAAGCAAATCCAAGCTCTTCTGCCAGAGCTTTACCGATCAGGCGGCCATTACTGCCGAGCATCCTGTTTATTGTAATCACGCGTTTACTCATAATCAAACCCTCCTTTATGACATCTCTGTTATTGAACGATATAGATTCAGGCGGATATTCGCAAATTGCACCTGTTATCTGCAATTAACAGTGATAAGTCTTTTATTTGTGAACATTATAACATTGATACTCGAAGAAATCCAGTAAAATATATAAAAAACCAAATATATTACGAAAATATTTAGGTACAGTGCACAAAAACGATTCGCAATGAAACAAATGATGCAGTTAATCCGATAATATTTTGAAAAGTGTTTTTTTGGATAGTTTTATCAATAGACACTTTTGGCTGCCATATGCTAGAATTAGAGTAATATTTACAGCAAGCAGCAAAGCGGATGATATTGTCCGCCTGACCAGGATTACTGCCGAGACATACAAGCCAAATTCCATTGCCACAGGTAATCTGGAATGAATTTTGGCTACGTTACTGTGAACGGAGTGAACAGTAACAAAAATTTATTTATGAAATAGAGGATATTTATAGATTTTTTCTTTAAGCTATGGTATTATATTAAATTGGCTGTCTGACGACAGATCCGAGTCAAAATATTACAAGAGATATGAAAAGTATGTAAGAAAGGGATACGATACATAATGCTGAAAATCAAAAGCTATGTAAAGGTAAACAGTCTGGCGGAAGCTTATGAACTGAACCAGAAGAAAACAGCCCGTATTCTTGGGGGAATGGTCTGGATGAAAATGGGCAACAGAGCAATATCCACAGCGATTGATCTTTCCGGTCTGGGGCTGGATGCGATTTCGGAGAATGATGACGAATTTGTCATCGGATGTATGACTCCGCTTCATGATCTGGAGACAAATGAAGCTCTGAATACCTACACACATGGAGCTATGAAAGAAAGCCTTTGCCACATTGTAGGCGTACAGTTCAGAAACTGTGCCACTGTGGGAGGAAGCATTTATGGAAGATATGGTTTCTCAGATGTTCTGACCATGTTCCTGGGAATGGATACATGGGTAGAATTATATGATGCAGGCCGTATTCCACTGACTGAATTTGTAAATATGAAGAAGGACAATGACATCCTTGTAAATATCATCGTGCGAAAAGAGCCACTTCTTACCTGTTACTTAAGTCAGAGAAACATAAAAACAGATTTCCCGGTGCTGACCTGTGTAGCTTCTGTGATCGGAAATGAGGCAAGGACTGTGATAGGTGCCAGACCTGCACGTGCCATGATCGTGGAAGATAAGAAGCAGATCCTGAAGAATTTCCGGAACATGACAAAAAAGCAGAAGGAAGAGGCGATCGAAGCCTTTGCAGAATATGCGGCAGAGAACGTTCCTACTGCAGGCAATATGCGAGGATCAAAGGAATACAGAACCCTTCTTGTAAAAGTACTGACAAGAAGAGCCTGGGAAGCAGTAGGAGGGATGAAAAATGAATATTAATTTCTGGCTTAACGGAGTGAACCGCCACGCAGAGATCTCCCCGGATACACTGCTGATCGATTTCTTAAGAAAACAGGGCTGTTTCAGCGTGAAAAGAGGCTGCGAAACTGCGAACTGTGGTCTTTGCACAGTTCTTATGGACGGTCGTCCGGTGCTTTCTTGCAGTACACTTGCAGCCCGCATTGAGGGAAAGAAAATCGTTACATTGGAAGGAATGCAGAGAGAAGCGCAGGAGTTTGGAAGCTTTCTGGCGAATGAAGGTGCGGAACAGTGCGGTTTCTGCAATCCGGGATTTATCATGAATGTATTTGCGATGCTCAACGAGATCAAAGATCCCACAGAGGAGCAGATCAAAGAATATCTTGCGGGAAATCTGTGCAGATGTTCCGGTTTTGTTTCCCAGACAAGGAGTATCCTGAAGTTCCTGAAATATAAGAAAGCACAGGAGGAAGCATAAAGATGAAATATGTAAATCAACCTGTACGTAAAACAGATGCAATGTCACTGGTAACCGGAAAGCCTGTCTATACAGATGATCTGGCACCAAGGGACTGCCTGATCGTGAAGATACTGAGAAGTCCCCACGCCAACGCCTGGTGGAAGATATTAAAACAGGTACTGCCGAGAAGGTGGCCGGAATTGCATGTATCCTTACCTATAAAGATGTACCTCAGAAACGTTTTACCCTTGCCGGCCAGACTGCACCGGAGATGAGTCCGGATGACAGACTGATCCTTGACCGTCATGTACGTTTTGTGGGAGATGCAGTTGCCATTGTTGCGGGTGAGACAGAAGAAGCGGTAGATAAAGCATTGAAGAGAATCCGCGTAGATTACCGCGTGGAGACACCGGTTCTGGATATCCACAAGGCAAAAGATAATCCGATCCTGGTCCATCCGGAGGATGACTGGAAGCTGAAAATTCCTCTTGGCGGAGACAACAAAAGAAACTTATGTGCATCCGCAGTGGAAGAACATGGAAATGTAGATGAAGTCCTGGCAAAGTGTAAATATACTGTAGAGCGCACTTATCATACAAGAGCAAACCAGCAGACTATGATGGAGACTTTCCGCACAGCCTGCTATATGGATCATTTCGGCAGACTGATCGTTCTGTCCTCAACACAGATCCCATTCCATGTGCGAAGGATCGTTGGAAGGGCACTGGACATTCCTGCTTCCAAAGTACGTGTGATCAAGCCAAGGATCGGTGGCGGCTTTGGTGCAAAGCAGACCTCTGTCAGTGAGATCTATCCGGCGATCGTGACCTGGAAAACAGGCCGCCCATCCAAGATGCTCTTCTCCAGATACGAATCCATGATCTGCTCTTCACCGCGCCATGAGATGGAGATCACAGTACGTGCAGGTGCAGATGAGAATGGTATCATCAAGGCAATTGATCTTTATACATTGTCCAACACAGGTGCGTACGGAGAACACAGTTCTACAACAGTAGGACTCAGCGGCCATAAATCAATTGCTCTTTACAGACATACAGAAGCCTACAGATTTGCTTTTGATGTTGTCTATACAAATGTGCAGGCGGCAGGTGCCTATCGTGGTTATGGTGCAACCCAGGGGATTTTTGCAGTGGAATCTGCAGTAAATGAGCTGGCACATAAGATGGGAATGGATCCCGTTAAGGTAAAAGAAATGAATATGCCTATAGAGGGCGGCCCTCTTCCGGGATATCCGGATGTTCCCTATGCACAGAGCTGTTCCATGGACCGCTGTATGGCGCGTGCCAAAGAGATGATGGACTGGGATTCCAAATATCCATGCAGAGATATGGGAAATGGCAAGGTCCGCGGAGTCGGTGTTGCCATGGCTATGCAGGGTTCTTCTATTGCAGGAGTTGACGTAGGCGGCGCAGATATTAAGCTGAATGAAGATGGTTCTTATACACTGGCACTTGGATGTACGGACATGGGAACAGGCTGTGATACTGTTATGGCACAGATTGCGGCAGACTGTCTGAATACACCTATGGATAACATCGTAGTATTCAGTGTGGATACGGATATTTCTCCTTATGATTCCGGTTCCTATGCTTCCGCCACAACCTATACCACAGGTGTGGCAGTTATGAAGGCCTGCGAGGAGCTGAAGAAAAAAATCTGTAAGCTTGGCGCAGAGATGATGGAAGTAGATGAGAGAAAAGTCGATTTTGACGGTTCCTGTGTATTCTATGATGAGACACTTGAGACAGACGATGGGGCAGACGGAAATGCAGCAGGCCATATGACAGATGCAGAAGAATGCTATAGTGTTGATATGGACGCCATCAGTTCTGAAAATGCCCAGAAGAAAGTTTCACTGAAAGATATTGCATTAAAGAGCACCTTCTTTAACAATATCGAGCTTCAGGTTGTGAAACAGCATTCTTCACCGATCTCGCCGCCGCCGTTTATGGTAGGTATGGCAGAAGTAGAGGTGGATACAGAGACAGGCAGTGTGGATGTCCTGGATTATGTGGCGGTTGTTGACTGCGGTACACCGATCAATCCGAATCTTGCACGTGTACAGACTGAGGCGGTATTGCACAGGGAATTGGCATGGCTCTCTGGGAAGATGTACAATATACAGACAAAGGTAAGATCCGCAACAATTCTTTTATGCAGTATAAGATCCCAACCAGACAGGATATCGGAAATATCCGCGTGGATTTTGAGTGCAGTTACGAAAAGAGCGGTCCTTTTGGTGCCAAATCCATTGGTGAGCTTGTAATTGATACTCCATGTCCGGCATTGGCTGAGGCAATTTATAATGCAACAGGTGTGCGTCTGACAGAGCTTCCGATGACTCCTGAGAAGATTGCCATGGAGATTTTGAAAAACCGCGAATCCATCCGGTCAGGGACAAAGGTGGAAGAATGAGAGAATTATGCCTTGCCTGTGCAGGTTTTGCCCTGGAGTTTATAGTTTTTTATGCAACAGGCATTGTTCTGGTCCGGATATTGAAAGTAAAAGGGGATTGTTCCTGACTTTCATACTGGGATATCTGGTTTACTTTGCAGTGTTTGAACTGGTGATCGTACCGATGACACTGAAATGGGTATCTCTGACAGCTGCGGCTTATATATGGGCAGGAATTATGGCTCTGGTTATCTGCGCAGCTGTGATCTGCACAATAAAAAAACAACGGAGAATACGTGCCGGACAAATGGAAACATGTAGTGGGATTTTTGGAAGCATTTCTGAAATATGGAAAAATCACTCTGTGATGATTATCCTTGCAGGTGCCGTAGTATTGCTGCAGTGTCTGATTGTGATCTTTTACGAGGATACAACAGTAGATGCGGCGTATTATGTAGGTACAGTGAGTACTTCTGTATACACAGATACTCTTGGCAGATATAATCCCTTTAACGGAGCGATCCAGAAGCATTTCAGGCCAGATATGTTTTTTCCGCATATCCGATGCATAATGCAGTGTGGTGCAGACTTCTGGGAATCCATCCCATTGTGCAGGCAAAGCAGGTAATGTCATGTATGAATGTAGTGACTGCCAATCTGATCATTTATCAGATCGGTAAGAGACTGTTTGACGGAAACAGGAAGAAAGCAGATCTGATGCTTGTCTTTGTCTGTGTTTTACAGCTGTTTTGCGGTACGATTTATTCCTCCGGAACTTTTTTCTTTACCAGAAGCTACGAGGGAAAAGCCATCCTTGCCAACATTGCCATCCCTGCAGTTCTCATGTGTGCCGTCTGGTATCTGCAGGAGAAAAACAGCAGGAATGTCTGGATCATATTGTTTGTCACAGCGGTCAGTGCGCTGACATTTTCCGGTTCTGCTATCATCTTTCCTATCGTGATCGCAGCGGGAATGGCTCCGGCGGCAGTTATGAATAAGAGATTTTCAGGGCTGGTATATTGTGCAGTGTGTATGCTTCCGTCGGCATTATATGCAGCTGTATTTTTTGCATGCAGAATTGGTCTGCTGACGCTGGCTGCATCATAATACAGAAAGGAGAAAAAAATGGCAGGTGTAACAATTCAGGAACTGGGACTGCGCTTTGTTGATGCATGTATGAAGCTGTACTGGGGTTCCTGCTGGTATCCTCTTCTGTTTGCTGTAGGACTGATCTGCACACTGGTCCTGGGGAGAAAAAGAAAGTCCGGGATATTTATCGGCTATACAGTATTTCTGCTGCTGACAGTATATAATCCGCTAGTTGTAAAATATCTTATTGCAAAGGCGAAGTTTGAGAATGAATATTACCGGTTTATCTGGATTCTTCCTGTGATCCCGGCGGTTGCCTACTATGGAGTCAGACTTGTGACCGCTTTTAGAAAGACCTGGATAAAAGTTCTTATGGCTGCAGCTGCGCTGACAGGTTTTGTGATCCTGGGAAATCCGCTGGACGGGGTAGTGACCAATTTTGCAATGGCAGAGAATATTTATAAGGTGCCCAATGATCTGCGTGCAGTCTGCGACGTGATCCACCAGAACCAGGAGAATGATTTTCCAAGGGTTGTTTTTGACGGCAGTCTTAACAGCATTGTGCGACAGTATGATGCGGGGATCGCCACTGTAATAAGCAGAAATGCAAGTATCTACAGATCAGGCAGTACAGTGGCGGGAAACTATGATGAGAACAGCAGTTTCTATAAAAGACAGAAAGCATTGCTGGATGTGATCGATTATCATATCTATGAAGATAAAGAAGGGTTTCAGGCTGCGTTGAAGAAATCAAAGACAGATTTCGTAGTAACACAGATCGGGCTGGTTGACCATGATTTTCTGACAGAGTGTGGTTGTGAACTGATCGCACAGACGGAATCTTGCTACATTTACAGATTTGATTATAGCAATCCTCGTAAATAATGCATAATTGATCCGGCTCATCAGAGCGTGAAATTCTGCCAAGCTGTTTCAAATGCATTAATTAAGAGGCGTGCTATGATCGAAATATCATATATCTTACAAGAGAAGGAGAAAAGAAATGAAAAGTAACATAAAAAGACTTTCGTTCTGCCTTTCAGCACTGATGCTGCTGATACTGGCAAGTCCGCTGACTGTACTTGCAGCAGAGGAAGAGGTGGCTGCATCTGCGAAATTTTACGGCACATTCTGGTCGTTGGTTCCGCCGCTTGTTGCCATTGCACTGGCACTGATCACCAAAGAAGTATACAGTTCACTGTTTGTAGGAATACTGGTTGGTGCACTGTTTTACTCTAATTTTAATTTCGAAGGAACAATCCTTCATATTTTTGAAGGCGGAATGATCAGCGTTCTGACAGATTCTTATAATATGGGTATCCTGATCTTCCTTGTTATTCTGGGAACCATGGTATGTCTGATGAACAGGGCAGGCGGTTCCGCAGCATTCGGACGCTGGGCCGGTAAGAGGATTAAAAGCAGAGTTGGTGCGGAACTCTCAACCATCATTCTTGGTGTACTGATCTTTATTGACGATTATTTTAACTGTCTGACAGTAGGAAGCGTTATGCGTCCTGTGACAGATAAGCACAATGTGTCCCGCGCAAAGCTGGCGTACCTGATCGATGCCACAGCAGCACCGGTATGTATCATTGCACCGATTTCTTCATGGGCTGCGGCAGTCAGCGGATTTGTAGAAGGAGAGGATGGAATTACCCTGTTTGTACATGCAATTCCCTATAACTTCTACGCACTGCTTACGATCTTCATGATGGTGGCAATGGTTCTTATGAAAGTAGAATTCGGAACAATGGGTGTTCATGAGACAAATGCTTTAAAAGGCGATATCTACACAACACCTGCACGTCCTTATGCAAACGCGGCTGAAGATGAGAAAAGTAATCCGCGTGGCAAGGTGATCGATCTTCTGATTCCGATTGTAAGCCTTGTAATATGCTGCGTAATCGGTATGATCTATACAGGTGGTTTCTTTAGCGGAACTGATTTTGTAACTGCATTTTCACAGAGTGATGCATCTGTGGGACTGGTGCTTGGAAGCTTCTTCGGACTGGTTATCACGATTGTTTTATATCTGATACGTCGTGTTATGAATTTCAGAGACTGTATGGCGTGTATTCCGGACGGATTCAAGGCAATGGTACCTGCGATCCTGATCCTTACTTTTGCCTGGACATTGAAGGCCATGACAGACAGCCTTGGTGCATCTGTATTTGTATCTGCAATTGTTAAAAGCTCTGCAGGCGGGCTGATGAATTTCCTTCCTGCAATTATCTTTGTGATCGGGGCTGTTATCGCATTTGCAACAGGTACTTCATGGGGAACCTTTGGTATTCTGATCCCGATTGTTGTTAATGTATTCTCAGGAACAAATCATGAACTGATGATCATCTCTATTTCTGCATGTATGGCAGGTGCTGTATGTGGAGATCACTGTTCACCGATTTCCGATACAACCATCATGGCATCAGCAGGTGCACAGTGTGAACATGTAAATCATGTCAGCACACAGCTTCCCTATGCAATGGTTGCAGCAGCAGTATCTTTCCTGACTTATATTATCGCAGGATTTGTACAGACAGCATGGATCGCACTTCCGGCAGGAATCATTCTTATGGCGATCACCCTGGTGATCATCCGATTAAAATTCGACGATCTGAAAATGTAAATAAAACCGGGCAGTCAGCACAATGCATGACTGCCCATAATTTTTGACTTGTAACAAAATAATGCATCTTTTGTAACAAAATAAAAAACTTTACTTTTTTCGGTAATTATGATAATATAGACCTTGTATTAAATAAATTATATAAATCCTTTGAAATCAGATTTCAAGATACGCGCCTGTAGCTCAGTGGATAGAGCAGTGGTTTCCGGTACCATGTGCGGGGGTTCGATTCCCTTCAGGCGTGCTGCCTGGGACGTATGTACAGTTCCGGTGCGTTGTATCACAGGAGTTATCAGAATCGGGAACTGTCAGAAATCGTATGGCGGCAGTGAACGGAGCAAACGGTAACTCATAAGGAGGACAAGAACTTGGATGATTTTAGAGAATGGTTATCAGATAATCTCCGGTATTTTATGCTGGGTGGAGCTATTCTGATAATTGTGGTTGTCCTGTTTTGCGGCATTCGAGCCTGTTCCGGAAGTAATAAGGGGAATTCCGGAGATGAACAGAAAACCACATCCGAAGACCAGGGAAATGTTCCTTCTTCTCCGATAAGTGAAGGGGAGTCTGACGAGAAGAAAGAAGACGCCAATCCCATGGAAACAGCAGATGCAGACGTTACTGCATTGATCACGAGCTATTATCAGGCTCTGGGGGAAAAAGATATTGCAACGCTGAAGACTCTGGAAGATGATTTCACACCGTCTGATGAGTCAAAAGTCACAAATTTGAAAGATTATATCGAAGGGTATGAAGTAGGCGATGTGTACACGAAGAAAGGTATGACAGATGATTCTTACGTGGTTTACGCCTGTTTCTCGTATATCTGTCAGGGCGTTGAGACCAAGGCCCCTGCACTGACTCAGTTCTATGTATATAAGAACAGCGAAGGAAACTGGGTGATCAATAACGGAGCTTTACAGGATTCTGAGATTTCCGCATATATGGAAAAACAGTTATCAGACAGTGATGTTTCAGCTCTTATAAAGAAGGTGCAGAATGAACTGGATCAGGCACAGCAATCTGATCCGTCTCTTGAAGAATTCCTGAATGGTCTTGGGGAGGAAGCAGGTGTGTCAACAGAGGCAGAAGATGGCACGATGCTTACTGCTTCGGAGGAATGTAATGTACGCGCAGAAGCCAGCACAGATGCTGATATCCTTGGCGTGATCTCAGCAGGTGATCAGGTTCAGAAGACAGGTACTGATGGTGAATGGGTTCAGATCGACTACGACGGTCAGACCGGATACATCAGAGGAGATTTACTTGAATAAAATTGAATATGGAACGTAAAAATACAGGCGGTTATCCTTGTGGTAACTGCCTGTATTTTTTACGTTCCGTTTTTCTGACATTGTTCTTGTCAGCTTCTGCTGGAGATTTTGCTGTTCTTATTACTTTTCGCAACTTCCGCAAGGGACTTACTTGATTCGATTAAATTCACCGTATGTAACTCCTGTCGATAATTCTGTCTGATGCAGGGAAGCCAGTTCGTGCACTGTTACAAGCTGATAGCCTTCTTCGATAAGCTGCGGGATCAGGATCTCGGCTGCATCTACAGAGGTGCTGAAAATGTCATGCATCAGAATAATGGAACCATCTTTTACGTTATTCATGACTTCCTCAACCGTAGATTCCACATCCTGCGTTTTCCAGTCCAGGGTGTCAATGGACCACAGAATCATCGGGGTTCCCACAGTTGATTTTACAGTATCATTAACAGATCCATATGGCGGGCGGACCACCGAAGCTCCCTCACCTGTAAGATTTACAAGCTGTTCATCCACTCTTGCAATTTCTGAACTGATCTCATCCGAAGAAAGAGTCGCCAGATCCTTATGGTCATAAGTGTGGTTTCCAAGTTCACAGCCCAGTTTCTTCATGCGTTTTACTTCGTCCGGAAAACTGGCAATCTCAGTACCCACCATAAAGAAAGTTGCCTTTGCATTATTTTCTTCCAGACAGTCCAGAAGACGGTCTGTAAAAGAACTGGGACCATCATCAAAAGTAAGGCGACCGACTTCTTTGCCGTAGATGTACCGGACTTGTCAGAGGTGTCTGACTTACCTGAAGATTTCTTCTTCGAGGATTTTTTCTTTGGTGTATAATCTTTCAGAGAACCATCTGTATCCAGTTCATAAGTTTTCTTATCTATTATTACAGTCCCTGTCTGCAGAATGCCATCCATATCAAAATAATACCGCTTCTTTCCGATATCTGTCCAGCCTGTCTGCATAATACCGGTCTCATCCATATAGTACTGTTTCCCGTCTGTATCTGTGAACCATCCTGTGTATGGTTTATCATCCACCAGAAACATCCAGTTACTTCCGCTGGAAGCCCAGCTGCCCTCTGATGCCTCAGGCGAGATATCAGTGCTTAATGCAGGACCGCCCGGAGAAGTCTCAGATGAATCTGAAGAAGTGCGTCCAAACAGTTTCCCGGAAGAAGAATCCGTAAAATTATCATTGCTATCAGTCAATGTTTCCTCAGAAGTAAACTCCGCAGAATCCTGATCTTCTGACACGAAAGCTCCGGCATCGCTGATGGCATCTGCCTGTGAAGTCACAGCGGAAGAACGGGTGAAAATTCCTCCAAGTATCAGACACAGAATAACAGAAAGTGCGATCAGCCACCGGTTTGTACGTGGTAAATTATCTGACATGAAAGCCTCCTTTTTGATAAAATCAGTGACAAAAAAGATATCCTGTCATTCGATATCATACAATAAAATCTGACAAAATACAAGGCGATTCCCCATTCCTGCCCTTTTGAAAAAAATTCCAGAAAAATTTCACCGTTGATAAGATGTACAAAAAATTATATAATAGAACAATGGAACGAAAAAATCAGAATAAACAAATATTTAAGCGAGGCAGGCATATGCTCCAGACGGGAAGCCGACCGGATGATCGAAGAGGGAAGGATTACGGTAAACGGAAAAAAAGCAGAAAGCGGTCAGAAAGTCAGCCTGGAAGATGAGGTCTGTGCAGACAATATACCTGTCCATAAAAATGAAAAGAAAGTACTGCTTCTTTTTAACAAACCCAGAGGGATCGTGTGCAGTACAAAGCAGCAGTTTGATGAGACAACGGTAACAGATTATCTGGATTATCCTCTGCGTGTTTATCCTGTGGCAGACTGGATAAAGAATCACAGGGCCTTCTCCTTCTGACAAATGAAGGAGATCTGGTCAATAAGATCATGCGCGCCGGAAACTATCATGAGAAAGAATATTTTGTGACAGTGAATAAGCCGGTGGACAGGGAATTTGTCCGAAGGATGAGCAAGGGAGTCCCTGTTCTTGATACAGTGACCAGACCATGCAGAGTGGTGCAGACAGGAGAATGCAGCTTTCGGATCATTCTGACACAGGGACTGAACCGGCAGATCCGCAGAATGTGCCGGTATCTGGGATATGAGGTACAGAAGCTGAAAAGGATCAGGATCATGAATCTGACTCTGGACGGGATCAGAGAAGGCGAATACAGAGAGATCACAGCACAGGAATGGGAAGAACTGAACCATTTACTGGAATCTTCCACAAGTGAAACAGTGATCAGAACAGGAGAACAGAATGGAAACAGCAGCGATCATGCGAATGAAAGAGCTGGTGCAAAAGCTGGACAGGGCAGCAAAGGCGTATTACCAGCAGGATACAGAGATCATAAGCAACAGAGAGTACGATCAGATGTACGACGAGCTTCAGGCTCTGGAGAAAGAGACAGGCACTGTTCTGGCAAACAGCCCAACCATAAGCGTAGGGTACGAGGCAGTTGACCAGCTTCCAAAAGAAGAACACGAATCCCCCATGCTGTCTCTGGACAAGACTAAGGACAGAGAAGTTCTGAGGGAATTTATCGGGGAACACAAAACGCTTCTGTCATGGAAGCTGGACGGACTGACGATCGTTCTTACCTACGAGAATGGAGGACTTGCCAAAGCAGTTACACGTGGAAACGGTGTGACAGGAGAGGTTGTCACCAATAATGCCAGAGTATTTAAGAACGTTCCTCTTAAAATCCCGTATCAGGAAGACTGGTGTTACGCGGGGAAGCGATCATTACCTATTCAGACTTTGAACGGATCAATGAATCCATAGAAGACGTTGATGCGAAATACAAGAATCCGAGAAACTTATGCAGCGGTTCTGTCCGCCAGTTAAACAATGAGATCACAGCCCGCAGGAATGTGCGTTTCTACGCATTTACGCTGGTAAGCGCCGACGGGGTTGATTTCCATAATTCAAGAGCCCGGCAGTTTGAATGGCTGAAAGAACAGGGATTTGATGTAGTGGAATACAGGACAGTCACAGCTTCAACGCTGGATGAAGCCATGGAATATTTTTCAACTGCGATCACTGAGAATGATTTTCCGTCGGACGGACTGGTTGCTCTTTATGATGATATTGCATACGGAGATTCCCTTGGAAGAACGGCGAAATTTCCCAGAAATGCTTTTGCATTCAAATGCAGATGAGATCAGAGAAACCCATCTTCTGGAGATCGAATGGAGCCCGTCAAGAACAGGGCTGATCAATCCGGTGGCTGTTTTGAACCGGTTGAGCTGGAGGGAACACTGTGAGCCGCGCCAGCGTACACAATGTGAGCATTCTAAAAGAATTGCAGCTTGGTATCGGGGATACGATCACTGTATATAAAGCAAATATGATCATTCCGCAGATTGCAGAAAACCTCACACGCAGCAGTAAACTGGAAATTCCGGATACCTGCCCTGCATGTGGCCATGGAACACAGATACAGAAGGTAAATGATGTGGAGGCACTTTACTGTACAAATCCTGACTGTGCCGCAAAGAAGATCAAATCCTTTGCACTTTTTGCAAGCAGGGATGCCATGAACATTGACGGACTGTCAGAAGCAACACTGGAGAAATTCATGCAAGAGGCTTTATTCATGATTTCGGAGATATTTTTGAGATTGGAAAGCATCGTGATGAGATTGTGGAGATGGACGGATTCGGGGAGAAATCCTTTGAGAACCTGATGACCAGCCTTGATAAAGCTAAGGAGACTACTCTTGCGAAGGTGATCTACAGCCTTGGAATCGCCAATATCGGTCTTGCCAATGCAAAAGTGATCTGCAGGCATTTTGATGATGATCTGGAGAAGATCCGCCATGCAGATAAAGAGGAGATCAGCTCTATTGATACCATCGGACCGGTAATTGCCGGAAGTCTGACTGATTATTTTTCAAACGAGGATAATAACAGAAAACTGGATCATCTGATGAGCCATCTGACTGTTAAGAAAGAAGAAAAGACAGGTGAGCAGATTTTCCGGAACATGAATTTCGTTATCACAGGAAGTGTGGAGCACTTTGCAAACAGAGCACAGGCAAAGGAATTTATTGAGTCTCTGGGAGGCAAGGTGACCGGATCAGTAACATCGAAGACGAACTACTTGATCAATAATAACACAACTTCCAATTCTTCAAAGAATAAAAAAGCCAAAGAACTGGGAATTCCAATCCTTTCGGAAGAAGATTTCCTGAAGATGGCACAACAATAAAATAATAAGAACAGGAGATAAGATAATGCCAATTAAAATACAGAGCGATCTGCCGTAAAAGAGATTCTGGAAAAGAAATATTTCGTGATGGATGAGTCACGTGCATCCCATCAGGATATCCGCCCCATTCAAATCCTTATTCTGAACCTGATGCCTCTGAAAGAGGAGACAGAGCTTCAACTTCTGCGTTCCCTTTCCAACACACCGCTGCAGGTAGATGTCACCTTTATGGCAGTACAGAGCATGAAGCGAAGAATACATCTGTGAGTCATCTGAATAAATTTTATCAGACATTTCCGGAATTGAAAAATAACAAATATGATGGAATGATCATCACAGGTGCTCCTGTAGAGCAGATGGAATTCGAAGAGGTAGACTACTGGAAGGAACTGGTAAAGATCATGGACTGGACAAACACCCATGTTACCTCCACCATTTATCTGTGCTGGGCTGCACAGGCAGGACTCTACCACCACTATGGACTGAAAAAACGCAAACTTGATAAGAAGATGTTCGGTCTTTTCTGGCATAAAGTGATGAACCGTAAGATTCCGCTGGTACGCGGATTCGACGATATGTTCCTTGCACCTCATTCCAGACATACGGAAGTTCCCATCGAGGATATCCATAACTGTAAAGAGCTGACAGTGCTTGCTGAATCCGATGAAGCAGGGCTTTTCCTTGCAATGGCAGACGGTGGCCGCAAGATCTTTGTAATGGGACATCCTGAATATGATCGTGTGACTCTTGACGGTGAGTACAAACGCGATGTCAGCAAAAACCTGCCCATTGAAATCCCGGAGAATTATTACAAAGACAACAACCCGGAAAACAGACCGCTCCTTATGTGGAGAGCACATGCGAACAACCTGTATACAAACTGGCTGAATTACTATGTCTACCAGTCAACTCCGTTCGACCTGTATGGAACACCGGATTTCAGCGAGATTTAAAAGGTTTGCGAGAAGTTCAATTTCACTATCTTACCGTATTTTTACGCATCTTTATGAAAAATGGTGTCAAAATGGTGTCAAAACTGTGAGAAAATGGTGTCAAAACTGAACAGTAACCGGATATCTATATTCGTTTTGTCAGAATCAAAAACAGGTTGCTGAACAGACATAACCTATATTATAATGTACATATAACCAAACTCACTTGGAGGTGATAATATGCCATTACTTGAAGAGGAATATAGAAAAGAAGAGAAGATTAATGGTGTAATCTATGATATGTCACCATCACCAAATTATCAGCATGGGCTTGTAGATGGTAATATTTATCGAATCATATCAACCGGTTTACAGGGAACACTGTGTTTAGCATTCATGGAGAATCTGGATTATAAATATCATGCACAGGAGAATAATGATTATGTGA